>OGSV01000076.1_pt1 | contig 130234 bp, 107 predicted proteins | sample 1574221 | NCBI WGS metagenome assembly OGSV01 (sample SAMN03295823, study PRJEB24534) | human gut metagenome | isolation source: fecal sample 4 from infant 3 | host: Homo sapiens | place: USA: Pittsburgh, PA | collected 2014-07 | reverse complement strand
ATGATGCCCCCAGCATCCGACGCGGTCGCTTGGATCCCGTAAAATCAGGCCATTGAGTAGTCTATGGGGCTTTTTACTTGTGATTGATCTCTTCTCCCGGTAGAGAAAATCGATTTAAAACGCTCTAAGAGCCAAAGTTTGGATGAGGAAAATGGACCATCTCCACCCCTTCACAAAAAAACAGGGGTTTTCCAACAGCCTGAGCTGTGCAGCATTTTCAGCCGAACCTCCCCTTTGAAGGGGAAAATGCTGCACCTATGGAGGAATCAAGCCCCTAGAAATGCAGCAACCCGCATGGATGCCGTCCATGCGGGTTCGCAACGATTTCAACTATTGGGGCAGGGCGGAGCATGGACAGAGCGGAGAAGCCCGCGCTACATCGACGCCTGCAGCTCCGCCCCGCCGGCGCGGGAATGACGCACCAGTTCGGCGTAGCTGCCGCCCTGCTTCAGCAGCGCCTCGTGATCGCCCTCCTCGATGACGCGGCCGCCGCTCATGACGATGATGCGGTCGGCATGTTGAATCGTCGAGAGGCGATGCGCGATCACGATCGTCGTCCTGCCCTTCGAGACGACATTCAAGGCCTGCTGGATGAGGCGCTCGGTGTGCGAATCCAGATGGGCCGTCGCCTCGTCGAGAATCAGGATGCGCGGCTCGAACACGAGAATCCGGGCGAAGGAGATCAGCTGACGTTCGCCGGCAGACAGCCCGCTGCCCCGTTCCGAGAGACGCGTGTCATAGCCGCGCTTGAGCCGCTTGATCATGCTGTCCGCGCCGACCGCCTGACAGGCCCGGATGACCCGGTCTCGCGGCACATCCTCCTGGAACAGGCGGACATTGTCCACAATCGTGCCGGAATAGAGATACGGGTCCTGCTGGACGAGGCCGACGATCCGGTGCAGCGTCTCTTGCTTCATCCGGCGAATGTCGATGCCGTCGATCTCGACGCTGCCCTGGCGGACATCATAGAAGCGCGCCAGCAGACTGACGAGCGAGCTTTTGCCCGCGCCGGTCGTGCCGACAATTCCGATGAATTCCCCGGGAGCGATATGCAAGTCGAGATCATGCAGCACATCGCGGTTCTCGACATAGGCGAAGCGGATATGGTTGAAGTCCGCCTGGCCGAGAACCTCTTCCGGCTTCACCGCAACCGTCTGACCGGGTTCCGGGTCGGTCACCTGCGGCGCGGCCCGGAAAATGCGCCAGAGACGTTCCATCGACACCGTCGTCGACTGGAGCGTGTTCCATTGCTGGGTAATCTGGTTGATGGGCTGGAAAAATTGGCGAATATAATTGATAAAGGCGTAGAGTACCCCGAATTCCAGCGCTTTGTCCAGCACGGCCATGCCGCCCAGCCAGACGACGAAGGCAACGGACAGGTTGCCGAGCATATCGAACGAGCGGTTGAACAAAATGCTCGTGCGCACTTCCCGCAAATTTTCGCGCAAATAGCTGCGGTTGCGGCTGGTGAACCGGCCGGTCTGCTCTTTTTCCTGATGGAACGCTTGAATCAAGCTCATTCCGGCCAAGTTCTCGGCCAGAAAAGCGATAAGCCGCGACAGCTCCCCCCGCACCCGCTGGTAGGCCGACCGCAGGAGCGAACGGAAAGCGGCCGCGATAGCGAAGATGACCGGGAACAGCAGCAGGCAGTACAGCGCGAGCTGCGCATCCAGGGAGAACATGAAGGCGACGACCAGCAAGAGCGACAAGCCGTCGCGCACCAGGCTCAAGAGCACTTGCGTAAAAAATTGGTTGATCGTCTCCGTGTCGCTGGAGACATTCGTCACGAGACTGCCGATCGGATTGCGGTCGAAGAAGGACATCGACTGCTTCGAAATATGGCGGAACAGATCTTTGCGAAGCTGGCCGACGATGCTTTGCCCGACCTTCTGCAGCAGGTTCGCTTGAACGTAGGAGAAGACCAGGCTGACCGCCGCCAGCAGGAAGTAGCAGCCGCCGAGCAGCAGCAGCGTCTCTGCCCCGTGCGCGCCCGTCAGCAAGTTCTCGTCGATCGCCACCTTCACCAGATACGGCTGCAGCAGATCCGCGCCGATGGCGAAGAAGGTGCAGACGAACACCGCGAGGAAGGTGAGGCGGTACGGCTTGGCGTAGGCCAGCATCGCCGCGAAGGAACGCATGCGATCCTCGCGCGAGATGTCCTGCGCGGCATTCGGCTTCGCGCTTGTGGCTTCACGCATCGAGCATCCCCTCCTCTTGAATGGCATGCAGCGAAGCATAGTAGCCGCCCTGGCGGAGCAGCTCGGCATGCGTGCCGCGCTCCGCAATCCGCCCCTCATCGAGGACGACGATCTCGTCCGCATGGCGCACCGCGCTGATGCGATGGGCGATGATAAGCGTCGTCAAGCCCTTGCGGGCGCGGCGCAGATTCGCCAGGATAGCGGACTCGGTGACGACGTCCACGGCGCTGACGCTGTCGTCCAGGATCAGGATCGGCGCGTTCTTGATGAGCCCGCGGGCCAAGCTGGTGCGTTGGCGCTGGCCGCCGGACAAGGTAAGTCCCCGCTCGCCCAGCTTCGTGCCGAATTTGTCGGGGAATTCCTCGATATTGCGGTAAATGTCCGCCAGCTTCGCCGCTTCCTGAACCGGACCGTCATCGATCTCGCGGTTATAAAAAGCGATATTGTCGCGAATCGTCGTACTGAACAAAAATCCGTCCTGCGGGACGTAGGCAATCTGCGTGCGCAGGCTCTCCAGCGTCAGATGCCGGATATCGCCGCCGCCGATAAAGACGCTTCCCTCCGGCGGATCGTATACCCGCAGAAGCAGCTTGACGAGCGTCGTCTTGCCGCTTCCCGTCTTGCCGACAATGCCGAGCGTCTTGCCCGGAGCGACGCGGATGCTGATATCCTCCAGCGAGGGGGTATCGCTTTCCGGATAAGTGAAGGACAGATGGCGCAGTTCCAGCTCCGCCTCCCCCGGACGCAGCGCAACCGCCTCTGCCGCCTCCTGGATATCCGGCTCCTCTTCCATCAGCCGGTTCAGCCGGTCCAGCGACGCGCGGGAGCGCAGGATCGTATTGATCACGTTGCCAATCTGCTGCAGCGGCGTCATGATCATGCGCAGGTACAGCGTCAATGTAACGAAGTTCCCGAGCGACAGCTGTCCGCGGATGGACATCATCCCTCCGTATGTGATCGCTAACGCCAGCGACAGCGCGCCGGCGAACGGGATCAGCGCCTGGAACAAGGACGTCATCCGCACGAGGCGAAGCTGATTGTCGCGGATATGGTCGACCGTCCCGTCGAAGCGGGCTTGGGCGATATGCTCCACCGCGAACGTTTTCGTTACTTTGATGCCGCCGAATTGTTCTTCCGCGGATTCCGTCATCCCGGCAATCGCATCCTGCACGGCGCGGGAGCGCATGCGAATGCGGGGGCCGAAGTAGACGACGAACAGCGGAATGGAGAGGAGCGGCAGGACGCAGACCAAGACCAGATGCAGGGGTATATGGCTCAGCATCATCATCACGAGGACGGATACGAGCAGAATCGTGGCATTCGTCATCTGATTGACGCCGTTGGCGATGGATTCACGGACGGCCCGGACATCATTCATGAAGTAGCTAAGCAGCTTGCCGACCCCGTTTTTGGAATAATAATGCTCGCTCAACCGGGTGAATTGCCCGAACAGCCGCTGCCGCGTATTGAACTCGAACAGCCGGCCGAGACGGTGGTTCATGTACTGTCCCAGGCCGAAGAGCACGCCATACCCGACGCCTATCGCCGCGAGCCAGAGGCTGTAATGAATGACCGCGCCCCGCGTCAGCCCGTTCTGCTGCAATTCATCGGTGAACTGGCCGAGCAGGGCGGGGTAGAACGAATTGATAACGTTGGCGGCCGCCATGAACAGCACCGCCGTCACATAAAAGAACCAGTGAGCCCGAACATGACCGAATAACAATGACTTTCCTTTCATCTTCTCTCTCACATCCCGTACCGTTATCGAGTCCGGCGCCGTCAGAGATCGCGATCGGATCCGCAGTCCTTGAAGGCCGGCGGAACGGATCCATCCATGTCTCTCATCGGCATGTTCGCCTCCTTTCAGGACCATTATGTCAACATATAGATAATAAAACAATTGGAATAACCGTTCAATCTATTTGTTTACGAATTGTTCACTTGATTTTTGCCCCGGCATCCCCTTGGGCCCTGCTTCCGGCTTGCTCAAGCCTTCCTCCGGCCCCCCGAATGCAACAATGGCCGTGCTCTCTCGAGGAGAACACGGCCGATGCCGATGAGACACATATCCTTTTTGCATTATACGGTGAATTTCGTCAAGGCTTCCCGCAGATTGCCTGACAAGCGAGTGAGCTCTTCGGACGAGAGGGCCAATTCTTCCATAATGGCATTTTGCTCTTCGGTCGCGGCAGCAATCGACTGCACGTTGGCCGACGATTCCTCGGAAATTTGGATAATGCCCTGAACCCGCTCCAAAATTTCTTTTGCGTTCAGATTGACCTCCTGCACGATCGCGTCGACCATTTCCACATTGCTCGACACTTCCTGAATCGTCTTGACGATCGCTCCGAACACTTGCCCGGTCTGGTTCACGCTCTCCATGCCCGACTCGACCAGCTTCGTGCTCTTGCTCATCGACTCGACGGCCTGGAGCGTATCAGCCTGAACGAGCGAAATGATTTCCTGGATTTCCAGCGCAGCCTGATTCGATTGATCGGCCAGCTTGCGCACCTCATTGGCGACAACCGCGAAGCCAAGACCGTGCTCGCCCGCCCGGGCCGCTTCAATCGCCGCGTTCAGGGCCAGCAGATTCGTCTGTCCCGCAATCTCGGTAATAATCTGGATAATCTCGCCGACCTTGCCGGAACGATGCTCCAATTCGGTGATGACGACGGAGCTGGATCCGACGTTTTCCGCCAGCTCGTTCATCTGGCTCACCGTGTCCTTGACCATGACGCTGCCGCTCGATACCAGCTCGCTGGCGCTCGCGAAATCGCTCGTCATCGACTTGACGACCTGCTCGACTTCGCCGATGGCCATCGTAATGTCCTCCATCGTGCCGCCGATATTGCGGAGCATGCGCGCTTCCTCGTCGACCCCCTGCGAGATATCCTGCAAGGAGAGGGTCACCTGCTCAGAGGCTTTGCTCGTCTCCTGCGCGCTGTGGACGAAGTCTCCCGAGGTGACGGTAACCTTGTCGCTTGTCGCGACGACCTGTTCGACGAGATTCCGCAGATTCGAGGTCATATTGTCTACCCCGCGGGCGACCATTCCCCATATATCCTGCCGGTTCACATCCATGGAGAGGCGCTGCGTCAAATCGCCGCTTCCAATCCGGTCCAGCGTCTCGGCCACTTCATGGATCGGCTTCACCATGAACCGGTTCACAAGCAGCCATATCGTTCCGCAAATCACCAGGATGGAGGCGATCGCAACCGCAAGCAGCATCAACTGATAGTATCCGACCCCGTCGCTGAAATCGAGCAGGCTGGACACGATGATGACGCGGTACTTCCCGGCTTGGCCGGATACGCCATATTCCAGTTGATTATCCAGGAACATGCTTCCTTGTGGCGACTCCAGCAGCGGCTTCAACTGCGGATAATCGGCCAGCTTCGTCTTCTCTGCGGCGCCTGCGGCCGCCGCGATCTCGTTGCCGTCGACAATGAGCGCGAAGCTGTGTTCCCGGAGAGCGATGTTTTCCAGCATTTCATCCGGATTCAAGTCGCCGCCGCGTTCGATCAAGCTGATGACATGGGAGACGTCTTGCTCCGTATCTTTAATCATCAAGTCCGTTATCGTTTCTTTTAAAAAGTTGACATTGACCATGCTTGTCGCTGCAATGATTAGCAAAGTCAAGAGCGTCATGGGCACGAGGATTCGCGCCAACAGCGACTTATGCCACCAGTTGCCCATGAATTTCAGCCGTTTGGTCACGGATGTGATTTGAGCGTTCATTGTCTTCTCACCTTCGGGTTGTATTCGTTGAACACGACTCATGCAAGTTGTGTACGTTACAGGCCGCTATGCGGAAAAAGACTCCCCGCATCGCGGGCAAGTCTTTTTCGCATCAGTCCGCACTCTCTTATTTAAAGCTGTCGAGATATTTGTCGGCTTCTTCGTAGCTCTGGAATACGCCGTTGTCGCCGCCGAGCTCCTTAATCAACCGGGACAGCTGCAGCTTCGTGAGCGCCGAACTGACGATCATGGCCGAGCCGAGAATTTTCTTCTTGGCCATATATTCGCGCAGGCCAGACAAATATTCATTTACGTCGGCCGGAGCCGGTTGCGCATCCGCCATGTCGATGCAGAACGTGTATCCTTCCTTCGCCTTGTCAACATATTGGCGGGCCGTTTTGTCATACTCCTTCGCCTCGTCCATGCCCATCATGCCTTCAAGCTTGATATAAATGCGGTTCTTTGCTGCGTCGTATTTTACGTTAAACATAGTTGTAAGTCCTCCTCAAATGTAGTCGTCGTTGATCGTTAGAAATCATGCCATGGCAGGATGCGTCCGGCATTCCCGCTGTCAATCCGCCTCTCGATGTTGTGCTCTCTTATCCCCTCCCAGACGTGGTCTACCCCTGCCGCCGCGGCGCGAACCAGTCCAGCGTAACGCACCGTGCCGCTCCGATTGCCCGTATCAATCCATTTCGGCGCGCGTCAATGCGTATCCGTCTGCATCGGTCCGTATCCAACGCACCAGTCCTTACATCCGTATCAGGCCGTATTTGTACTTATTGACCACACTAGGCCTGACAGGTGAACCGGCTATTTCCGGCTTGATGCTTGCGGCAGGAAGCCTACCGCCTCGGCATGCGCAAGCAGCCGCCGGAATTCCGCCGCGGCCGGCTTCGTCCATGCGAAGCCCAGGCGAGCGAGCAGCGCTGCCGTCCGTTCCGCCGTATGCACGAATATGGTCCCGTTCGATGCTTCATCCATCCAGCCGTTGTGCAGCAGCACGCTCTCGACCGCCTCCCGGTTCTCTTCCCGCTCGAAGCGGGCGTACAGTTCCTCGAAGAACGGACCGGCAGCCAGCGGCTTCACCGTGGTGCCAGGATGAGCGGCCAGCAGGTCGGCCAAGCTGATCAGATGCGGGTTGTACACGTGATACGTGCCGTTGTACAGCGCCGGCTTGTCGAACAGCGTCACGATGGCCGCGCTCACCTGATTGACGAAGGACAAATCGGTATCCGGCTCCGACGCCAGCACCGCCCCCAGGCCAAGATAAGATTTCAGAGTATTGTAAAAAGCGTTGTCCGCAATATTTTCCTGGAAATGGCCCGTGTCCGAATGGCAGACGATATTGCCGACCCGATAAATGCTCGCCTGCAGACCGCGGGCGCGGGCTTCCTGAATGCGGAGCTCTGCTTCGAACTTCGTCTTCACATAGACGTTATGATGCTGCTGGCCGAGATCCCCGTCATCTTCCGTGAACAGCGCCTCGGCTCGGCCATCGATGGTGCCCATGCCGACCGACATCGTCGATACATGGTGGAACGCCTTCGGCGTCCGTTCGAGCGCCAGATCAATCAGCCGCTCCGTCGCCGTCACATTGCTCCGCACGAAGTCGTCATAATGGCCGTAATGCTTCACGTTCGCGGCCGCATGAACAATGCAGTCCACTTCGCGGGCGAGCCGCTCGTAGTCCCCGGTCTCGAGGCCGAACCGTTCCGCCGACAGTTCGCCGTTCACGGGATGGATCCGCGCGGCATGCGCCGGGAACCAATCCGGGCCAAAATAGTAGGCCAGCTTGTCGGCCAAGCGCCCGCGCGCCTCGTCCGGCGTCCGTCCCCTTACAATGACGCTGATTTCGCTGCCCGTGCGCGAGATGATCTCGTGCAGCAGATAAGCGCCCAGATAGCCGGTCGCTCCCGTCAGCAGCACGTGGCGGTACTCGGTCCGGCGCTCCGCCTCCGAAGGAATCCGGCCTTCGATCCCGCTGCGGTAACGGCGGCGCGCTTCCGCCACGGCCGGCGCTTCCCCGTTCGGGGCCGCGGCGTACCGTTCGCGTATCCGAGCCAGCTTCTCCTGCAGATGGTTCGGCCGGTATTCAATGCGGCAGGCGAGCTGCCGAACCGTCGGATACGCGAAGATATCGGCGACATCGACGATGAATTCCTGCTTCAGCCGGGCAACCAGCGTGATTGCCTTCAAGGAATGGCCGCCGATATCGAAGAAGTTATCTTCGACGCCGACCTGCGCCAGCCCAAGCACCTCCTGCCACGCGTCGGCTAGCTTCTGCTCGATCTCGTTCTCCGGCGCAACCATGCTCCCGGACGCGCCTTCGAGCTTCTCCGGCTCCGGAAGCTTCGAGCGGTCGATTTTGCCGTTCGTCGTCAGCGGCATCCGCTCCAGGAAGGCGTAATAAGACGGCGCCATATAATCCGGCAGCCCGGTCAGCACATAGGCGCGGACATCGGCCGCCGTCAGCGCGCCTTCCGCCACGATATGGGCGCAGAGCGCCTTCTGCCCCGGCGCTTCCTCGCGCACGGACACGAGCACGTCCTTCACCTGCGGATGAGTTCGGATCTGCGCCTCGATCTCGCCCAGCTCCATGCGGAAGCCGCGAATTTTGACTTGATGATCCTTGCGCCCGAGGAATTCAATATTGCCATCCGGCAGCCAGCGCACCAGATCGCCGGTCTTGTAGATTCGTTCCCCTGGCCGGAACGGGCTGTCGATGAACTTCTCGGCGGTCAAGCCGCTCCGGTTCAAGTAGCCGCGAGCGACGCCGTCGCCGCCGGCCCACAGCTCGCCCGGGACGCCGATCGGCTGCAGCTTGCCGAACGCATTGACGACATAAGCCGTCGAATTGGCAATCGGCTTGCCGATCGGGATCGAGCCAGGGCGCTCGCCGGCAATCTCGTAGCAGGCCGTGAACGTCGTGTTCTCTGTCGGCCCGTACCCGTTGATGATCGTGATCGGCGCGCTCGCTTCGCGCACCCGGTAAATATGCTTCGGCGAGAGCACGTCGCCGCCGACGAGCAGCGTGCGCACCGGACGGAACAGCTCCGGATTCTTCTCCGCCAGCTGGGTGAACAGCGGCGAGGTCAGCCACATCATCGTGACCCCGTGGCGTTGAATCGCTTCGGCCAGGGCGGTCTCATCCAGAATCGTCATTTTGTCGACGAGCACCAGGCGCAGTCCGTTCAGCAGCGCTCCCCAGATCTCGAACGTCGAAGCGTCGAACACCAGCGAGCCCGTCTGAAGAATGCAGTCGTCCTCCCGGAAGGAGACGAAATTCGTATTCTGCACGAGCCGGATGACGTTGCGGTGGGTCACCATGACCCCCTTCGGCTTGCCTGTCGATCCCGACGTGTACATCAGATAGGCGAGATCCTCCGCCTCATTCACGCTGTCCGGATCGATCGCCGCCCCTTCTTCATCGCTTGGGCCGTGCGCGGCCGCTTCGAACCCGACACGGGCGATATGCGGCGGGAGCTGCCCTGCCAGCGACCCGCTCGCAAGCACGAGCTTCGCGCCGCTGTCCTCCAGCAAGTAATCGACGCGATCCGCCGGATAATCCGGATCGATCGGGACATACGCGCCGCCCGCCTTCATAATGGCCAGAACGCCGACGATCATTTCCGCCGTCCGCTCGGTCAAGACGCCGACCGCCTGCTCCCGGCGGACGCCGCGGCGCCGCAGCTCATGAGCCAGCCGGTTCGCCTCCGCATTCAGCTCGGCATAGGTAAGCGAGCGCTGCGGATCGGTGACCGCCGTGCAATCCGGCGTGCGCCGCGCCTGCTCCTCGAACAGGCCGTGAATCGTCGCCTCGCGCGGATAGTCGGCTTGCGTCCGGTTGAACTCGGCGACGATCCGCTCCCGTTCCCTCGCCGTAATCATGTCCAGTTCGCCGATGAGGGCCTCCGGCTTCCGCACCGCCTCCTGCACGAGCTGCAGGAAGTGCCCCGCCAGCCGCTCGATGGTATCCCGGCGGAAGAGAGCCGTATTGTACTCGAAGTTCAGCAAGACGGCATCTTCCCGCTCCACGGCCTCCAGCGTCACGTCGAACTTCGAGGTGCCGTTATGATAAGGAATGGCCTCGCAGGCCGCGCCGCCGAGCTCAAGCGTCGTATTGCCCATGTTCTGCATGACGAAGACCGTGTCGAATAGCGGGTTGCGGCTCATATCCCGCGGGTAGGACAGCCGGTCGACCAGTTTGTCCAGCGGATAGGTCTGGTATTCATACGCCGCCAGCAAGCTCTCCTTCAGCTCGGCCAGATAGTCCGCGAAGGATTTGCCCCCTTCCGGATAGCTGCGAATCGGCAGCGTGTTGACGAACATGCCCATCATCCGCTCCAGATCGGGATGCGTCCGGGCCGCGACGGCGCAGCCGACGATAATATCCTCCTTGTCCGCATAAGCGGCCAGCAGCAGATTGTACACGGCGAGCAGCGCCATGTAGAGCGTCGTCCCCCGTTCCGAAGCCAGCTTCTTCAGCGCGGCGGCATCGGCGGCCGGCAGCGCCGCCCGGACGATATCTCCCGCGAAGGTCTGCATCGGCGGCCGCGGGAAGTCGGTCGGAAGCTCCAGCACCGGCAGCTCGCCTTCCAGCATCCGCAGCCAATACGCCTCTCCCGCTTCCTGCTCCCGAAGTTCCCGCTCCGCCTGCCATGCGGCGTAGTCTTTGTAATGCAGCGTCTGCGCCGGAAGCTCCCGGCCCGCATACAGAGCGGCCAATTCCTCGGTCAGGAGGCTCAGCGAGGTGCCATCGAAGACGATATGATGAACGTCAAGCAGCAGCGCCGCCTCGCCTTCCGCGAACCGGATCCAGGCCGCCCGCAGCAGCGGCGCCTCCTCCATTCGGAACGGCCGCAGGAACGAGGCGGCCGCCTCCTGTGCCGTGCGGCCATCGGCCTCCAGCCGCTGCATAGCGAAGTCGACGGCCGGATGCACCCGCTGCACGACTTCGCCGTCCTCCCAATGGAAGGATGTCCGCAGCGCCTCATGGCGCTCCACCAGCTTCCGGAGGGCCCGCTCCAGCCGCTCTGGTTCGCAATCTCCCGGCAGGCGATAGAGGAGCGGCACATGGTACGCCATGCCGATATCTGCCCGCTGCTGCAAGGCGTACATCCGCTGCTGAGCCGGGGCGAGCCGGTAATGCGGCTTGTCCGGCGCAGACTCGATCGCTTCGAAGCCGCCCTGCTCCAGCTGGGCGATTAGCGAGGCGAGCGAGCGGATATACGGCATCTCGAACAGCAGCTTGAAGGAGATGTTCACCTGGAACGTCTCATAGATTCGCGCCTGCAATTGAGCGACCTTGAGCGAGTGTCCGCCCAGCTCGAAGAAATGATCGTCGATGCCGATCGGCTCGATGCCAAGCAGTTCCTCCCAGATAGCCGCCAGCTTGCGCTCCGTCCCGTTCGTCGGGGCCGCGTAATGGATCGCCGCCCGCTCTTGCCGCTCAGGCCGCGGCAGCTTGGCCCGGTCGATTTTGCCGTTGATCGTGAGCGGCATCCGCTCCAGGAACATGAAATAGCCGGGAACCATATATTCCGGCAGCTGCTGCGCCAGATACGCTCTCAGCCCGGCCGCGTCCAGCCCGCCTTCCGCGACGACGTAGGCGCATAACGCCTTCTGGCCCGGGGCTTCCTCGAAGTCGGCGACGAGCGTCTCTTTCACCTGGCTATGGCTGTGAATGCGGGCTTCAATCTCGCCGAGCTCCATCCGGTAGCCGCGAATTTTGACCTGATGGTCCTTGCGGCCGACGAACTCCAACTGGCCGTCTTCGCATAAGCGGACCAGATCCCCGGTCTTGTAGATTCGTTCCCCCGGCACGAACGGACTGTCGATGAACATTTTTTCCGTCAGATCGTCACGGTTCAAATAACCGCGGGCCACGCCGTCTCCGCCGACCCACAGCTCCCCGGTCGCCCCGGGCGGCTGCAGCTTGCCATGCGCATTGACGACATATATCGTCGAGTTCCCGATCGGCGTGCCGATCGGAATCGGGCCCTCCCGCTCTTCCTTCAGCTCATAGCAAGTCGAGAAGGTCGTATTTTCCGTCGGACCGTAGATGTTCGACAGCCGAATCGGCGCGCACTCCTGCGCAGCCCGGTAGAAATGCTTCGGGGACATCAGCTCGCCGCCGACGAACAACTGGCGCACCGGCTTGAAGATGGCCGGATTGCGGTCAACGAGCTGGAGGAACAACGCCGTCGTCAGGAACATCGTCGTGACGCCGAAGCGGCGCAGCGCTTCATCCAATTGACGGCTGTCCAATATCGTCGTCTTATCGACCAGCACGAGGCCGATGCCATTCAAGAGGGAGCCCCAGATTTCAAAAGTGGACGCATCAAAGACGAGCGACCCGGTCTGCAACATCCGATCTCCGGGCTGGAAGCTCACGTAATTCGTATTTTTGACGAGACGGACCACGTTGCGATGAGTCACCATGACCCCCTTCGGTCTGCCGGTCGATCCCGACGTGTAGATAATGTAAATCAGGTCCTCCGCGCTCCCGGCCGGCTCCGGGTTATGGCCCGGCTGATCGGCCCAAGCCGTCGCCTCCAACGGCACCTGCACCGCATCCGCCGGCAAGCGTCCGGACAGTCCGGCGCTCGTCAGCACGAGCCGGGCCCCGCTGTCTTCCAGCAAATATTGAATCCGATCCTGCGGATGATCCGGATCGATAGGGACGTACGCGCCCCCGGCCTTAATGATCGCGAGAATTCCGATGACCATCTCCGCCGTCCGCTCGGCGAGTATGCCGACGGCTTGCTCGAGCGCGACCCCTTGCGCACGCAAATAATGAGCAAGCCGGTTCGCCGTTTCGTTCAATTCCTTGTATGTAAATTGGCGGCCTTCTTCGATGATGGCCGGTTCGTCAGGAGTGCGGGCCGCCTGCTCCTCGAACAGGGACGGCACTGTCCGGTCCTTCGGATAAGGATACTGTGTCCGGTTATGCCTCTCGATGTAGCGCCGGATTTCCTCCTTCGTCAGAAGATTCCACTCTCCGATCGGCTTGTCCGGGGCTTGCGCCGCCTCCCTCAGCATCTGGTTCAACTGTTGGCCCATCCGTGTGGCGGCATCCAGGCTGAAGCGCTCCGGCCGATAATAAATCGTAAATAAAAACGGGCCAAGAAATGCCGCTTCCCGCCCCAAAATCCGGGCATGCAGGTCCCCGGCCGAAATCTCGGCTCTCGTCTTGCCCGGCACCTCGGCATCCTGGCACCAGCAGCATGTGGTAATGTCGCCGCTTGCGCCCGAATCCTCCCCGCCGGTCTGCAACTGGCCGCACAGCGCCTCCGCCGCGCTCCACAGCGTCTCCTCCGGACGAACCGCCACCAGCACGCCGTCCCGGCTCCGGCTGGCCATCGCATGAAGAACGACTTCCTCTGCGTTATGGTACCGCGCAACCAGACCGCTCCATGCCACGCCCACTGCAGCCTCCAATGTGACCGAACGGGTGCGTGTCAGCTGTTCCAGACCATCCACGATGGCGGAAGGAATCTCGAATGTATGGGCGTCATAGCCCGTAAGCTGTTCGGTTGTAAATGGAATGGCAGACAAATTGATTCAGCTCCTTCTCATTGACGAACAATAGGGTTGGAACCTATCCAATAATTGTTCCAATGTCCAATGCTCTATGGGCGCAATCTTGGAATCGACACCGCATGCCGTCACACAATACCCGGCATCCAGACCCTCCATTCGGGTAAAGACATATCCCCGCGCATGCCAGACGGACGGAAGCCGCCACGGGTGAACTCCGTCCGGCAGGATCTCCAGTTCATCCAGCGGACCGTATCGTCCGGTTCCGCGGGCTTTGAGATAGCTCTGCTTGGCCGTCCACAGCCAATGGAGAAAGCGGGCGCGCGCATCCGCGTCCAGGCCGGAAGCGATCCGGTATTCCCGGGACGTGCATAACAAACGCGCCTCCTCTGGCTTCATAGGCCTGATCCGCTCGATATCGATGCCGACCTCGCAGCGATCGATCGCCGTCACGATCCAGCAACCCGAACGCGATATATTGAAAAATAGGGAACTGCCTGGGGCCATATACGGCTTGCCGAACCGGTTCCGGATGAATGCGATCTCGTCATTCCTCCTCCCGGTCAGACGGCAAATCTGACAGCGGGCGAGAACTTCGGCGATAACCATGAGATGACGATCCGCACGCCGGCTCAGTCTCGCGTAACGCTCCTGCCGTTCGGCAGACAGGAAGGGAACAAGACGTTGAACCAGGCGATCGTCGGTATGGTGGTCCCAGCGGAGAGCAGCAATCTTCATAGGCTTCAACATCCTCTATAGAAAGAAAAAAGGCTACTTCCAGCAATAGCCTCATCACCATAAAGAACGTGAATGGTCCCCTATTCAACATGGCAACCCGGCCGCCATAGCTCCATGAAGGAGAGTTAGGCCCGAGGCTTTGCGTCCTTGCCTTTCGACAAGTTTGCCTTTATCAAGTTTTGTTGTATGTAAACGGTACGGTTGCTTCTCTCTCCGCGGCAGTAGCTCTCTCTGTATAGCGTCATGCTTCAATACCTATACTACGAATAAAAATATAGATACGAGCGTGAGCCGATAATGCGAAAACTGTTGATTACGAACCGTCATGGATGGAATATTTATTCCTTGAACCGCTTGACGTCCACCATCCAAGATCCGAAGCAGCGGATCAAGGTGGAGGCCGTCCGTCTTGTCATGTCCGGACACACTGCCAAGGATGTCGCGAAGCAGTTGGGCATTCACCGCCAGACGGTATCGAACTATGTAAAAATTTTCAACGACGGCGGCATCGAACAACTGCTATCCAATGTTGCATCTCCCGGGAAGCCAAGAATACTCACCCCTCAGCAGGAAGAAGAACTGATCGGCATCATCAGCAGCCGCATGCCTTCTCCCGGCTCATCGACAGGCTGGTCGATGCGCGATATCCAGGATCTGCTCGAGAAGCATTTCCAGGTGCAAATGACGCGGACGGGCGTTCGGGATATGCTTCGCAGATTAGGTCTTAAGTACACCTCTCGCGGTTATGTGCTCCATCGTACCGAATAGCTCCTTCTCAGGCTCTATTCAGAATATCGGCAAATATATGTCGATTGATTAACGCCACCCCTTAATAATACGGAGCAAAATTCGACATTGCAACTCAGTATATGTCACTTTTTGATGAAAAAGAGAATAAAACGTAATAGGTAAATAGAATTATACACCTGTTGAGGATCATGATAAATAAGTCTCATTCGAAAGAAAAAGCAGAGATAAGAGAGAGAAATCATTCTGCGGAGACCGTGGCTGCGGGGTGTTTTAGGGTTACGTTCTGGCCTTACGGTATCGTTCTGGGGGATTGCATAACAGTGGGGTTAAGGGGCTTCTGTATGTAAACATATGTAATTAAAATTTTTATGAATGTTCCCCCTGACTTTCGTTGTAATAACCCAAGGAATGAATTCTTTCTTTGCTGTCTATGTGTGGGGGGGAAACCCAACAGCCGGGCCTTTGTAAGCTGAAGATATTAAGGCGCTTGATTTAAAAATACAGAATGATCGATGGATCCTCTTCCGGCTGCTTGACTCTCTTTGCTACCTGTTCTCCATATTTCTCATGAATCCAGTTTGGGAAATCCTTATTTCCGATACAAATTACGTAATAAGTATTGATTACTTTGCCATCTACTATTTCTTCGCGATACTCTTTTATAGGGTGATCCTCACTTACATTCATGCACCATCTGTCGAACTCATTCTGTAATTTTTTGATCTGAAGAGCAACGTCATCTCTGCAATCCAAATATAGTGTCCCCGGGGTTCGCTCACTTCCGAAACGTACCTCTACGATCATATTTTCCTCCTTATCAAATATTGGCTTATGGCCAGAAACCATATCTGGATATATTTCACACACTAACTCTGCTGGCTGCAAGTTAGTAATAAGGCTGCATAGATTTCAAGCTGTTGAGAAAGTCCGAGGGATTTTGTGGCACTTTATTTTTTGTGTGGTGGATCTCGTCTCTCAGTAGAAAAAAATCGGTTTAATACGCTATGGGTGCCAAGTTTTGAATAGGGAAATGGACATCTCCACCCCTTCGTGAAAATCAGGGGTTTTCCAACGGCCTGAACACTGCACCATTTCCCTAGACACGCCTATTCGGTAAGCGAAATCTGCAAAACTGTACGATTTCTCCAGACACGCCTATAAGCGAAATCCTGCGAAAATACAGCAATTCGATAGGGGCGACTTTACCAAAAAGGGAATCCTGCAACACGGCAGGAATTTCACCCGTTTCGCTTCGACTTGAAGGAAAAGGGCCTAAAATGATGTAGATTTGCAGCAATTCCCTCCACACGTTCAAGCCCTAGGAGGCAACGATGCCTCCAGGATTCGACGCGGTATCTTGGATCCCGTAAAATCAGGCCGTTGAGAAGCCTATAGAAATTTTCTCCACTTCTCAATAAGCTCTTTTAACATGCCCCCTTTTATCAAGCGGGCCGGGCATCCTATGTCATTCTTCATAAAATCTGCAACTTTTCAAAGACAGATTCAATCAAGCGTGCGTATTTACTTTCACAAAGAAAAAGGAAAGCATCGCCAATGGCGCGCTTCCCCGCTCTCAATACTCATCACTGCTCTAGTTATTGTTCATTCTCCGATCGAACGTCTCCAGCATGTCCTTCGCAATCCGGTGTACCAGCTTCACATCTTCGGCTTCCCGGCCCTTCAACAGCTTCACGTGCAGTTCAAGAGTGCCGGCGATGCCCAGACGCTCCGCATCTACGCTTGCCATGTCGAACGAGAAAAACTGTTCGATGCTGACATCCAGAGCACGAATGATTCGTTCCAGTGAATCCAGCGAAATATTTAAGCTGCCGCGTTCAGCGCCGCCGATATACGAAGCCTTCATTCCGCATTGCTCTCCCAGCTCTGCTTGAGTATAGCCCCTCTGTTTGCGAAGCTCGCGAATCCGTGCGCCTAAAAATATTTTCAAGTCCGACATGCCCGTCACCTCACAGTTAAGCTTATAAAAAACTTCCGGGAAGCAAAATACCCATATACATGCTTTTATTGTTTTTAAAACTTATAAATGTTATTATGTTCTATATGAAGTTATTTATGTTTTTTGCGAGGTGATGATGTGAATGTCAAAATCCACAACGTTCAAGACGTCGTACTATGCAACGAATGGAACGAGCATCTCTGGTATCAGTATAAAGGGCTGTACATGCTCAACAAGGAACATATCGTCGCGCTGCAGCGCGAAGAGAGTCTATACGGATTTGTTATCGTGGACAGTTCCCCTTACAGTTATTTGCAGCCGCTGACCCACGAACGTTCACGGATGCTTCAGCAAGATTACCCCGCCGTCTTTGCCGCCCTCCAGCCATCCGTGATGAATCCAGCCGTACTGCTTCGCCTGATCGCCTTTACGTATAATGAAGTCAAGACCAAAAGCAAGTATACCATCTGCATCTCCTTCGCCTCCGACGCACATCCGCTGGACGCGTATGCCTTCTTCCTGCAGACAGGGGCGGATTATGTGCATTTCTTGACAGAGCGGAAAGACCGCAATTCATAATTGCGGTCTTGCTGTCCTGCTATCGGTACGGGAGCACGGCCGGATTGCTGCTCAGCGGCTTGGTTGAAGCTGACTGACGCCGGCCCATCGGTCCAGTCAGCCAGATGCCGAACGGCAGCCGATCCAGCAGCATCGTAATTCCAATCGACAGCGCGGCGACGGCGGCCCACGTCATCAAGGTCAATGCGGCATGCATGCCTGCAAGCGGGATCTCGCGGGTAAAGCGGGCAATCTGCCCCAAGACAAGCGCATGTACCAGATAACCGCCGAAGGAATACGTGCCGATTGTGTGCAAAATGCGGTAAGCTCTTCCTTGGCGACGGCAGACATAGAGCGCAAGAGCATACATCAGCGGCATTTGAGCGAGGATAAGCAGGAACACCGACGGCTTGAGATAGGTGGAAATATTCAAATTAATGGGTGCTGCCCCGGCCTCCAGCAGCCGATATCCGGCATAGGCGTAGAAGATAATGAACAGCAGCAGGCTCCAGGGCACGCTTCGGCGCATCAGATCGCGCCAGCGCTGCACATGCCATGCGCAGACAATGCCCAACGCGATATAGAAGAAATAGAACGGCAGCAGCATCGTCCGGTGTCCGAGCAGCGGCTGCAGCCAGGCTGGCGCATCCCAGGCCGGAGCCACGCTGTAGGACCAGTACATCAGGCCCGCATAGGCGGCGGCCAATGCCCCCAACAACAGGACAACGCGCCGCACGATCTGTCCCTGCCCGGCGGTATGGGAGCGAATCCTACGCCCGATAGCGCGGGCACCCCGATCAAGCCACGGGAAAAGAAGATACAGCTGGAAGATCATCAGGACGAACCAGAGCTGATAACCGTAAGTCGGGGTAATGAATTGCACCGCCAGCAGCCTCCATCCTTCCGGCTCCAGCAGCTGCCCGCGAAGCGTATAAATCCCGTAAATGATGGTCCAAATGGCGAACGGCGCCAGTATGGCTGCCGCCCGGCGCTTCAAAAAGTTCCCGTAAGGTACGGTGTAATCGTAATTATAGAACAGAATAACCGCCGATAAAAAAACAAACGTTAAGGTCCCATACCGGGTAAAATGATAGATCATTCCAAGGAAAATCGCTTGTTCCGCCGGAATGTCCGGCCGGTAAATATACTCTCCAATAGAGTGCTGGAGCACAATGGCGAAAAACGCAAACGCGCGCAAGATCGTGATTTCGTCAATCCGTTCCTTCCTCGGTGCGGCGTGAGACTGATCGACTGCCATGGCCAGTTCCTCTCCCCTCCGTCAACAAGGTGATGTGAACCCCATTGTATCTCATTAACCTGAAAATAAGATAAAAAAACACGGAATGTGTACAGAATGACAAAAAACTTTGTGCAGAGCACTCCCCCGCCGTTCCGCCCGATCGGCAGCATGCCGCTCCTTAAAACGGTGCAGCCTGTTCATTGGGAGGCTATGCGAAATCCGGAGCGCCGGCCGCCCGGCACGACTCCCGCACCATAAGCTTCGCGCGGAAGACCGGCAGCGGATATGCTTCGTCCGGACTTTCCAATTGGTGGATGAGCCGGTTCGTCACGTAAGCGGCCATTTCTGTCCGCGGGATGGACATCGTTGTCAACGGCGGACAGGTGTACCTTGAGATAATCAGATCGTCGAAGCCGACCACGGACAAACGGTCAGGAACCGCTACCTGGTGCTGCCGCAGCACCTTCAGCAGCCCGTATGCCATCAGATCATTGGAGCAGAACACCGCCGCGGGGAGATCATCTGCCTCCAGCCATTGAATAGCGGCGGCCGTCCCGGCCTGCTCGGTGAAGTCTCCGCACCATATGCGTGAATCCGGCACCTCCAGTCCTTGACCAAGTGCCGCGTCGAGAAACCCGGCCAGCCGTTCGGACGAGCAGGGCTGTCCGGTCGGACCGGTAATAATGGCTACGTCACGATGGCCCAGCTCAAGCAAATAGCGGGTCGCCTCATAGGCGCTCCTCCGGTTGTCCAAATAAGGAGCCGGCAGCACAGTCGCGGACTGTGTGACGTTGTTCTGATTGATCACCCCGATCACGAACCCCGCCCGGCTGACTTGATCGACGATGTCCTGCACATCGGACCAACTGATGAGGAGGCCCGCATCGATGCGCTTCTGCTCGTATAAGCGAAGCAGCGGGGTTACGTCCGACACGTCCAGTATCGTGATCAGCGTCTGGTACCCCCGTTCCGCGCATTGGCTGATAATGGCGCCCACGATCGCGCCGTAGAACAAATCATCCTCATAGATCCTGTTGTGACTGGCGTCCTGGATAATGAACAGTCCGATCGTGCCCGGGTTGCGGGAGGCTTGCCTCCGGGCTGCCTGAGCCGGTTGTTCCTGATATTCTCTCCCGGCTCTGCGCACATTGGCTGGCGCTTCCGGATGCATGTTGGGGGCACCGCTGACCAGCGGAGGCATGGTGCTGCCCGCTCCTCCCGCTGGCGGGGCCGTAGCGAATCTATCCATATGTAGATATCCCGTTCCTCTTGTCATCATTTGTATCTCCTCAGTGTACCGGAGTCCGTTACCAAGAGTCAACGTTCCACCTGCGGCAACCTGCAATAAATACTTGCTTTTATGATTCAGATTGGCCAAAATAGGAAACGATTCGACATTATTTTCGTATTTCTTGGTATGAAGCCATTGTTCGCATACAAGGGGGCATCGGGAATGAACAAGCCATACATAGCGCAGCCGCTCCGCCGCAGCGCACTTATCGCATCGATGTTCTGCTTCTTGCTTCTCTCCGGCCAGCCCGCGGCGCATGCCGGGTGGTGGGGCACCATCAAGGATATTTCCGAACTGCCCGCCGAAGTCAATGAATTGAAGGAAAATTACCGCCAGACCGTCGACCAACTAGAGCAAGCTCATCAAAATATGGAGATATACCGGCAGGAAAACCAAAAATTAATCGAGCAGAATCAGGAACTCACTCGCATGGTTGCCGAGTTGAACCGGCTCGAAGAGGAACGCCAGGCGAGCTACCGCAAGATGAGGGCGCTGCTGCTCACGGCGGCCGGCCTTCTGATTGGGTATTTCGTGCTGCTGCGCGGCCTGCGTGTCTGGATGCGGGTTCGGGCAAGATAGGAGGAGTTCCGGATGGAGATCTTAGTTGAACGCGAGAACCATACGAACGGACAAGCCGTCACCTTCCGGGTTCTGGAGGGAGAGCAGGTGAACGTGCTCCATCCGCAGCAGGTCATCGCCTATCGCGGCGCTCCCGACGGGCGCTCCGACCGGCTGATGACCGCCAAGGGCATGTACCGCAAGAAGAAGCTTATCCAGGCCCGCTTCACCGGGCCCTGCGAATTTCTGACCGCGCTGCCCCCCGGGTTCAGCATGAAGCCCGTTCCGTTGACAGGGGAGAGCGACCTGCTCTATGACGTGCGGCATCTGCTGTTCTATACGGAAGGCATCACGATGCAGACCCGCATCTTGAGCATGAAGAACATGCTCGTCACGCAGGATGTCGTCAAGGTGAAGTTCTCCGGCGAAGGGCAGATCGGCATCCTGACCCAAGGCACCGCTTGCGATGCCGAGCTCCACCCGGATCAGCCGCTCTACGTGGACGCAGGCAGCGTTATCGCCTACCCCGAGAACGCGAAGCTGGAACTATGCGTATACGGCAATCATCTGGCCAGCCAACATATGAATTATCATTGGAAGATGACCGGCAGGGGTACCGTCCTGATCCAGGCCGGGCGGCAGAATCAATCGCTCGTGCACGAGATGAACGATGAAGGGCTGTTCAAGCGCATTCTGCGCGAGGTCATCCCTTTCGGGGGCGTATTTATCAAATAGAGCGGGGAGCCGTACCTTCTCGGAAGGAATAGGCCCGCACAAGATCGCCAAGAGCCGATGATCAAACCGCAATTGATCTTCGGCTCTTCGATTCTTCTGTACGTTCGTTCATTGGATGCACCTGCCGCCCTTTTAATGGAGCGGCCTTAGTTTTTTATTTCTTCTTCGGATAACCCCGAAGCCTTGGTGATAAGAGCGATGTCCATGCCGAGAGCAAGCAGTTTCCGGGCCATTTCTTTCTTGCCTTCAGCTATTCCTTCGGTTATGGCTTTGGCCCTCCCCTCAGCTATTCCCTCCGCTCTAGCCCCTGCGATTCGGGACGCCTGGTCCAGCAGATATTTCTGACGGGCTTCGCATTCCATCCGCGTCTGTTCATCCTGGCTCAAAAATTCCAAGGTCGTCATCGCCTTTTTCAGCATGGGTTCGTTCATTGTCAACACCATTTCGTTTTGTCTATACCTTTCAAAAACAATACCAGTTCACTAACCCCCCCTTCGCCGCCTTACTCCTGTTCTTTCTCCACAGCCGGAAAAGTTACGGTAACCTCGGTTCCGACGCCTTTCTCGCTGTGGAATTCCAGCTTGCCCTGCATCACTTCAATGATGCGGAAGGTCACCATCAGTCCAAGTCCGGTACCCTTCGTCTTGTTCGAGTAATAGGGCTCGCCCAGCCGCGCCAGCTCCTTCCTGTTCATTCCTACCCCGTTGTCCCGAATCCGTATGATGACCTTCCCGTCCTGCTTATGAGCGGCAATCCGGATCCACCCGTTGCTGTGCAGAGCCTCAATGCTGTTCTTGACCAGATTGATAAATGCCTGCTTGAACTTGGACGAGTTCCCTACGATCGCGAGATCCGGCGGCACGTCGAGCGTGATCTCCGCCCCCTGCATGTTGGCCAACGGCAGGAGGACCCCTTGGACATGCTCCAATTCCTCCCCTACATTCAGCAGGGCCAGCTCGTTTAGCTCGGGCTTCGCAAAGGTGAGGAAATCGGTAATTATACCGGATGCCCGATCCAGTTCGGTCAGCGCCAAATGGTAGTATTCCTTCTCTTTTGGACCGGACTGCTTCTCCAGCAGTTGGAGGAAGCCCCGCGTTACCTGCAGCGGATTCCGCACTTCATGGGCAACGGAAGCGGCCAGTTCGCTAATGATCTCCATCTTCTCCGAACGCTGAAGCCGGTGGTTGTACAGCTCCAGTTCTTTCGAATATTGAACGACCTGCTCGTGATTGCGCGCGATTTTGCGGCCCAAAATAATGATAAGCGCAACAACGAATAGCAGGATCCCCCACTTCCAGTACACCATATAATAATAGCCGGGATGAAGCAGGAACCAGATTAATTCGCATCCGGTGATCAGCGCAAAGGCGACAAATCCGACGCAGAACAGAATGGCGTCTTTATCTTTGTGGAAGGCGTAACGGATGGACGCCGAGATCAGCACGACGAACTGAATCAGGATCAGGAAGCCGAGCACGCGAACCGACAGGAAATAGTACAAATCATAAAAGTGGTTATCCGACAAAATATTAAGGAATAGAACGGCCATAGACAGAAGGGAATACGCGGTCTGGATCTGCCGGAGTCTGCGGATGATCCAATACGGGCCCGGGCCGAACATCAATTCGAAATAGTACGTAAGCAACGGGAAGAAGACCAGCATCGCAAAATCATAAATAACGAGCGACCAGACTTCGGTATGGAAAAAATACGTATAGGTAAAGGATGAGTACGTAAAGATCATTACCCCCGCGCATAGAATGAGCACGCAGAGCGACAGCCAGCTTGAGAAAAATATGTTCCGGAGAAACAGCGTGCAAATGAGCATGACAACCGCGATAAGTATGAGGGCGCTCCCCATGACGACATTGACGAGTCCCTTTTTCACATACTCGGGGAGCAGCTTTTGATAGTCTCCGATCCGGACCGTATCGTGAATGCCCAACTGCTCGAAAGGCGTCTTTACGTGTATATAGATGACCTGCTCCTCGGCGCTGCGATCCAGCGCAATAAGCACCGGATTCATGTCGAAGGAGAACATCCGCGAAGACCGGAACAGTCTTCGCCCTTCTTCCGATAATGCCTCTACTTCGCAGGCGTATACCTGTTCAATCCAGAGCCCGGCCTTGTCCCACTGCAGCGGCGGCAGCCTGAAGCGGAACCAGGCCGATTGGGCCCCTTCGGGCTTGCCGGGCACTCCTTCGCGAATATCGATATCTAGCCAACCCTCATCCGTGGAGGCAATGTACTCCCAATCCAGGGCCGACGTCTCCCACAGCACCTGCCATTGCGTAACTTGCAATTCCCCCTGCTCCGATTCCGCAATCAGAAGAGAAGGGCACAGAAGAAAGGCCGCCATGAGAAGCATGAACGACACGGTTGAATATTTAAAAATTGTTCTCATGAGGCACCTCTGTCCGTTCCAATTTGTAATGCGATGGTGAGCCGCAATCCTACACAGGCACTATTTCGACAGTTATCGCTAATTTCCTGCTCTATCCGCCATGAATCCCTTGCTCGGCTTTTATTTTTCGACATTCTGTTTCTTATGTTGTTGCTCCAATGATCAATGGCTTCTATAATAGAAGTACTAGAATGCAGGAATTTTGTCGCAGATCCAGGAAAAGGCCGATTTCGACCCGGGAGGACAGTAATATGGAATGGTTCGACGAATACATGGAGGATGTGGAAGCGATATTTGCAGAGGCGGCGCGCCTTGTCTCATCGTTCCCGGCACCGTTGGTGGAGATGGGCCTTCGCTATTTGGAAAAGTCAAACCCGCTGCTTACGGAGTCCACTAACTATATCTGCTATTTGCTCCCGTTCTGGCTGCAGGAGGCCACCGGAGCAGAGCGAAAAGGGTGTCGCCGCTTGGGACTGGCCGGCGTCTTCATGATGCTGCATTATTGCTTGCTGGATGATGTCATGGATAGCCCTGAGCAGAGAGGGTGGCATAAGACGTTGGCGCTGGGACATCTCTGCTACATCGAATATGAAAAGGTTTACCGTGAGCTGTTCCCTGCCTTCTCGCCGTTCTGGCATGCCTTCAACCAATACAGCGCCGAATGGGCCGAAGCCGTCAGCATGGAGTTGGAGCATGACTTCTTCCTGAACGACCGGATTAAAGTCGCGCACAAAGCGTCGCCCGTCAAGCTATCCGCCGTCGGATCAGCCTATCTTGGCGGAACGGATCATTTGCTGCCAGCCATCACGGCCGCGGTAGATACTGTGCTTGTCACGCTGCAAATGTCCGATGACGCAGAGGATTGGGAGAAGGATTTGCGGGAAGGGAGCTATAATTGCCTATTATCCTGGATCCGCTCCATGTCGAACCGGCCGTCCGGCGCATCGCCGACGCCTGACGAGGTGCGCCAGGCCATCACCGTGTCCGACGCCTTGCAGGGCTATGCTGCCATCGCGGCAGAGAACCATGCCCGGCTTCAGCGGCTGTCTATCTCCTCCCCGCACTTGCTCGCCTTCCATCAGGCGATGGCAGACAGTCTTAAGCAAGAAGCCGATTACATATATGAAGAAAGAAATAAGCTGATGTCGGGCGGATTTTCATATATATTGTCTAATCTAGCAAAATAGTACTGGTAAGTCGGAATCTATCAATGGTAATCTACCTATAATCTTCTGATTCTACAAATATGGAGGGATACGTTTTATGTCTATTAATCAAATGCATATGAATCAAATCGTCCAAAGAGCATGGGAGGATGCCACATTCAAAGAGAAGCTGCTAGCTGATCCGAAGTCCTCCATCAAGGAATTATTAGGCATTTCGATTCCTGAGCATATTCAATTGACTACGGTAGAAGAGTCTCCGAACCAATATGTACTGGTGATTCCTCCGAATCCGGTGGAGGTTATGAAAACTACTTCAACAGCGAGAAAGGGTATTTGGTAACTGATAACAGTAAAAAGAAGAGGCGCTCCTGAGAGCCCTCTTCTTTTATATTTATCTTGAAACAGAAGGAAAAGAGACGGTAATGACGGTACCAACACCCTTCTCGCTCTTGATATGCATTTTCCCCTGCATTACTTCAATGATGCGGAAAGTAACCATCAACCCAAGCCCAGTCCCCTTCGTCTTATTCGAAAAGTACGGCTCGCCAAGTCGCTTAAGCTCCTCCTCGTCCATGCCGATGCCATTATCCTCAATTCGGATAATAACCTGTCCTTCCCGCTCGTAAGCCTCGACCCGAATCAGTCCTTTCTCGGTGAACGCCTCAATGCTGTTTTTTATCATATTAATAAAGGCTTGCTTGAACTTGGACGAGTTCCCCTGAATCCGGAGATCCGGATTCGCATCCAGTTCGATCGCGCCCCCATGCATTGTCGCCATCGGCATCAAGATGCCCTCGATATGCCTCAACTCATCAGCTACATCGAGGACTTGAATCTCATCAAGTTCTGGCTTCGCGAACGTTAAGAAATCGGTAATGATCTCGGATGCCCGATCCAGTTCGGTCAAGGCAAGGTTCAAATATTCCTGCTCCTTCGTCCCCGTCTTGCCGCCGAGAAGCTGCAAAAATCCCCGCGTGACCTGCAACGGATTCCTTACTTCATGTGCGACGGACGCGGCCAGCTCGCTTAATATCTCCATCTTCTCCGATTGCTGGAGCTTGCCGTTGAACAACTCCAGTTCCTTCGCATAAAAAATGACGCGGCGATGATTTTCCGCAGTTCTCCGCCCCAGTATAAGGATAAGGCAGACAACAAAACAGACAACTCCCCATTTCCATAAATACAGTTCATATTCCCTCGATATAAAAGTGTACCAACTGACCTCACCGACAGACATAATAGAGAACAAGCTGAAACCAAGAGTAAACAATATTGCATCTTTGTTCTTCCGAATGGCGTGGCTAATTGAGAAAATCAACAGGAAAATAAATAGGACAATCATATAAATGCTAAATATGTGTATTGAAAATAAAGTATAAATCGGATGGGAATCATCTTTCTTGATTTCGACAAAATATACAAATAAAAGGAACCAGATGACCGAATAACAAACTTGGAACATAAAATATCTAAAAATTATTTTATAAGGACCGCTCCCCAAAAATTTCATAAAGAAATAGGTCAAGCTAGGAAACAAAACCATCATTGCGAAATCAAATAATCTGACGCTCAAATGCCCCCAATCTTTCAAAAACGTATAGGTGAACTTTGAGTATGTTATCGTAACAATACCTAGCGACAAGATAACAAGCGTCAATGATAGCCAGCTTGGCAACTCGATTCCACGCAGAAAAATTGCACATACAAACATAATGAAAGCAATAAGTATCAGGCTGCTTCCAATTACTATTTCCGTCAGCCCTTCCTTAACATATTTCCCTTGTAGCAGGTCATATTCACCTATAATGACGGGGATTTGAATCCCGACTCTCCCCTTGTTGGCAGATGTATGAATATATATCGTATTGTATTCTGGCTCCAGCGGAACAAGGAGATGAAAAATATCGTGAAAGTAATCCCTTGAATCATGGAAGAGCCTTCTGCCGTCGGGTCCCCATACTTCCACCTCATTTGCGTACAACTTTCCAATATACAACGCAGGTTGATCCGGATCTAACACCGGCAACTGAATCCGAATCCATGCCGATTGCACGCCCTCTGGCAACGTCGGAATCGACTTCCTGCTATCAACCTTCTCCCAGCCTTCCCGGACGGAAGCGATGTCCTCCCACGTCCTAGGACTCGTCTCCCACATCACTTCCCATTCGTGCAGCTTGATGCTCTGCGGTTCCGGCTCCGCTCGGGCGATGGCAGGATCCATAAGCCACCCGAATAGTACCAGGAATAAGAAGAAAACGGTTATGTATCTTCGCACACTCATCGCACACCCCTACACGTTTCTCTTGGTTTCGCCATTTTGCCCCATTTCGCAATAATTCTACAAAAAGAGAGCCAATTCCTTCTTTAAATTTTCAAATATTTACTTATATTCAAATAACGAACGTTGTATGGTCTGTCCGTATAATCTGGGATACTTCTCCAAACACCTATATATAAACTAAGGAACGAATAGAAACAGACTAGGAGAATTCTCCCCCTTTGCCGCTGATAGATGCAGAGGGGAACGGCCGTTATGGAAGCAACGCTGGTGGATGGGAACGCTGCGGGTTTTATCTTGTGGAGTTATCGTAACAGGAAGAAAATGTTGTAATTGATAGAATTGCGTCACATCGTGTCGCTGACGAATTGAGTGAAGCTCTCTTTTCTGCGATAATGATTATGCTACTGGATGGGAGCCGGAAATTCAAGAAAACGTTATGTTACATCTATCATCATGTTAGACATACATCTGTGGAAATGAGGGGGATCCTGTTGCAATTCGTATTTGATTTAGATGGTACTATATGCTTTCGCGGGCAGCCGCTGACGGACCCGATTGTCCAATGTCTCGAGGAATTGGGCCAAAAGGGCCATGAAGTGATTTTCGCCTCCGCCCGCCCGATTCGGGATATGCTGCCTGTGCTGCCTGAATCTCTTCACGGCGGTTCGCTTATCGGGGGGAACGGCTCCATGATTGCCAAGGAAGGCCGGGTCGTGCACACCGAAGCCTTCACGGCAGAGCAAGCTTCGACACTGCTTGCGCTTATCGCCGAGCATGAAGCCGCCTACCTCATCGATAGCGACTGGGACTATGCTTATACCGGTCCGGACGACCATCCGATTCGGAACAACCTCGACCCGTCCCGGCTGGCGCGCTGCATTGCTCTCGAAGAGCTGAAGACGATCGTGAAAATTCTGATTCTATCTGCTCGCGATATGGAGGGGCTGGCGGAGAAGCTGTCCCGCCTCGGGGTCGTCGTGCATCGTCACCGCCACGAGGACGTCATCGATCTCAGCCCGCCGAATATTCATAAATGGAACGCGCTCCAGCGCCTCGGGGTCAAGGAAGGCGGCTTCATCGCCTTCGGCAACGACGCGAACGATATCCCGATGTTCCGGACGGCCGGGCATGCGGTCATGATCGGCCATCATCCGGAGCTGGCCGCCTATGCAACGGAAGATATTCCGCTTCAGGGAGACGATGAAGCGCGCATTATCGCCAAGATTCAGGAGCTCGCGGCATGGCATCCATTGATGGCATCGAATTGAACCGGGCTGCCGTATGATCACCAAATCGGCCAAAGAGACGATCCGTTGAGATCGTCTCACAGATTGAAGACAAACTCCCGCGAAATACTGCAGTCGCGGGAGTTCTTTGTGTTGTTTATACATATTTACATATACGAAAGAGAACTTAGGAGAGATGCGACTGGTCATCGTATACCATCATCTCATCGCCGAAGATGCTATGAACTCGCAAATAGCGAAAGGGGCACACCCTCTCCACATGCCGCAGTTGATCCTGAACATCGGCATGCAAGCCTCCTTGGCTTTGCCGATCGTGATCAACGGCTTCCACGTATGCCGGATCGGCTCGCCGGGGACGGAGAGGTCCACTTCTCAGGCGTACTCTCCCGCCGCGAGAATATCATCATCCGCTGCACCAAGCGATTGGCTGCGCTGCAAATACGGATTGATGATCCTCAGCGCGCTGGATGAATTGAACGCCAAATCGGTGGCCGATGGCTTTTTCATCTGCTCCGCCAAAGCTGCATTATCTCCCGACACTCTATTCACCTGCTCCACCAATACTGCAAAAATGCAGCAATTTCATTGACACGAGGTAACGAAAATAAGATTGCTGCAAAAGTACAGCAATTCCCCTACGGCAAGGCATATATAGCGTTCAAAATGGCGAAATAATGTAATTTTGCAGGATTTTCTTGGAATTTAGCCTCTTGAGGTTAAAAATGCTGCGCCTGTGCAGCATTTTCAAGCGGGGACTAGCTTGCTTCATGCGCGGACCAGTTTGCCCTAACCTAACCTGTCCTGCCTCCCCCCCCGGCCTCGCCCTTCCTAAGAAAAAAAAGACTATCGACAGGACTTTGTCGACAGTCTGAGAGACGATCCGCTGAGATCGTCTCTTTTTTCATGCGCTTCGACCGCACCCAAGATTCCCCCGCCGGATTATACCATGTTGAATCCAAATATACCTGCAGCAAGACAACCAGACAAAGGAGATAATACCTGCGATTTTGGCAGGGTGCGTAAATTTATAACTGTGAAATGGAGTAATCCGGTTAACGATCCACCAAAACAAAAGTGTACCTGCCAGGATGAGAAGAGATCGTGTTATCATATAGTCCATTGAATTCGCAACGTTTACGATATGAGTGATGAAAAGGACCCACAAATAACCTAAAAAGCCGTGGATAACAATAGACTGTACTACTTCTTTAGTAGTCATGATCATCCCCCTTGAGAAGACTATTTATCAGGATAAATAGGTGTTTACAAAACATGCCACATAGGATAGTATGATTTGCATATCGATCTAATTTTTTAGAATGAACTAAATAATTAGATTACCAAAAATAGGTTGCTCGGCTATTCCATTTTATTAAGGAGGTTACCGCCAATGGACTTCACACCGCAGTCCTCTCTTCCGATTTCGGTCGAACAATCCAAGCTGCTTGGCAATGCCAAGCGAATCAAGATTATTGCCGCCCTTCAGGACAAACCCAAGACAGCGAAGCAGGTGGCCGATGAACTGAAGCAGACGCCCGGCAGCATTCACTACCATATCCAGAAGCTGTATGAAGGCGGGCTGATCGATCTGGTGGATACCCAGTCCGCGGGCGGAATTATCGAAAAGTACTACAAGGCGAAAGCCGCATGGTACAGCTCGGAAGGCGCTCAATTCAACGACCCGGCGCTGGCGCAAGATCTGGATGACGCATCCCGTACCCTGCTCAGCCTCCGCTTGTATCTATCGCCTGTTCAGCGGGAGGAACTTGTGTCCGAGTTCCGTTCTTTTCTGGAACAGTGGGTGCAGAAGACGGCGGACAATCATGAAGACAATAGTCAGGAGTTCGCGATTGGCGTGAAAGTGGTGTCAACGGAGCAGGAGTCTTGATTGGCGTCCGAGTGCCATAACGGAGGGATTGTATTGGACATTTTTCAAAACCGGAATTTCACGCTTATGTTCGCGGGGCGCATCCTGACGAACATCGGAGACAGCCTCTATGCCGTGGCAGCGATGTGGCTTGTGTATGACTTGGGCGGTTCCACGCTGTACACGGGGCTGGCCGGATTTTTATCCCTTATTCCCAGACTGATTCAGCTTCTGTCCGGGCCCATCATCGACCGTCTCCCTATTCGGAGCATTCTCGTATACACCCAGCTCCTGCAGGGCATTTTGCTGCTCATCGTTCCCCTGGCATCGTATATCGGATTTTTGAGCGTTGGCCTGGTGCTCACCATTACGCCGATATTATCCGCATGCAATATGTGGGTCTATCCCGCGCAATTGTCAGCGCTGCCCAGATTGGTAGAGAAGAAGCATCTCACCCAGGGCAACTCCTTGTTCTCGATTGCCTATCAGGGCATGGAAGTGGCCTGCAATGCATTGTCAGGCGCGCTAATCGTTCTGCTCGGGGCGATCTCGTTGTATCTCTGGAATTCGGTCGGCTTCTTCATTGGAGCCCTTCTCTTCGCGCAGATTCGGATTCCCCCATCCGAAGAGGCTTCCGCAACCGATGAAAGACATCTGCGCACGGAGCCGAAGCCAGCCTCTCATCCAGTGAAAAAGTATCTATCCGACATGCGGGAAGGCATCCGGCTTCTGGTGGGCACGCCCCTCTCCCGGCTTCTCTTCGGGGTCATCGCTATTAATGCAGCCGGCGGAGCGACCTTCAGTCTCCTGCCGGCTTTTAGCAGCCAGATTGGAGGCCCCGGCATCTATGGCATCCTGCTGACGGCGCAAGCGCTCTGCAGTCTGATCGGCGCCATATGCTCGCCTTATTTGAAGCTGGAGCGCCTTCGGCTTGGCTTCCTGTACTCCATCGCCTATCTGTCATGCGGGATCTTATGGTCATTGAGCGTATTCAGCCCCTGGGCCTGGCTTACCGTTCTCCTCTACGGCTTGGCTTGGCTCCCCGGCGGAGCCGTCAATGTCCTGATCAACACCGTGATCCAAAAAGGCGTGCCGCAGCGCCAATTGGGCGTTGTCTTCGCGGCGGCTTCCGGGTTAAGCGGAATCGCCTCCCCGATCGGAAGCCTGCTCGGCGGCAGCCTCGGCACGCTGCTGCCCAGCGCCGCAGTCATCGCTTCCTGCGGATTGGCCGTGGCGGCCGTCGGGCTCTACTGGTCGCTCGATTCCGTCTCACGGAGCTTGCCGGCCACCGATGCGATGAAGGAGGGGTTCTTCGCGGGCCGCAATCCATCCCTCCGGATGGAACGACAGCAGTCAGATCTCCAAGGGTAGCCGGCCGTTGCATGGGCAGCGAGCGGGAGGCCCGCTCTCAGCCCAGTCCCCACCCGACAAGCGGAACCCGGATCGCCATATAATACGCTGCCGCCACCAGTCCAAGCATCGCGAGCGTGAAGCCGATGTCGGAACGGGTATATCTCGTTACATAGTAATATGTGCGCGCCCTGCCCATCTGGAACCGCTTCGCTTCCATGGCGACGGCGACGCGCTGGGCCCGGCGGATGCTCTGCGCCAGCAGCGGCAGCGCGTAGTTCCGCAGCCGCTCGTACATGCCCTTGATTCCCTTGGCATAGCGCACGCCCCGCACGGTCAGCGCATCGGATCGCGTGCGGATGTCGTCCCAGACCGCAGGAAGCATCCGAATCGAGGCGATGAAGCTGTAGGCGTATTTGGCGGGAAGCCGGAACTGCTGCATCAAGGCGTAGAAGAGCTGAATCGGCTTCGTCGTCAAGGCGAAGGCCAGTCCCAGCATGCCAAAGGTCAGCGTCTTGCAGCCCAGCAGCAGACCGCGGTAGAAGCTCTCCTCGGAGATGCGAATCAGCCCCCACGACCACCAGATATGTTCGCCTTTGCCGAACAAGATCATCGTCGAAGCGGAAGAGATGAACAAGAACAGGAACGGCAGCGTAATCAGCAGCACCTTCTTCCGGGAATGGCCGCTGAACAGAAACAGCAGCAGCGTATAGGCAATCAACTGGTTCAAAGCAAAATCGAATTGCCTGTTCAACAAGGTGACAAGAAGCAGCAGCACGAAGACGAACAGCTTATAGGCCGGGTTGACGCGATGCAGCCAGGTCTCGGTTTCCGGTATCAGCAGATTCATGTAAGCTGCGCCTCCCGTTCCCCGATCGTGTCCAGGACCGTAAGACTGCCCCGTTCGACCTGCCACACGCGATCGGCATAATAACGTACAATATTCAGATCGTGCGTCACCATCACGATGGCCGTCCCTGCCGCCCGCAGACGCTCCAGCTTATCCAGGATCGCGAACGTGTTCCTCGCGTCTTGGCCGAACGTCGGCTCGTCAAGCAGCAGCACCGGATGCTCCCGCACGACGGCGGTGGCGACGCTGAGGCGGCGCTTTTGCCCCATCGACAGATGATACGGATGCCGGTCGGATCCCATATCGAGATCGAAGGCCGCCATCAAGGCGGTCACCTGACGCTCGACCTCCGCGGCAGGCCATTCCGCCAGCCGCAAGCCGTAAGCCAGTTCCTCGTAGACGGAATCGGTCAGGAACTGCATCTCCGGGTTCTGGAAGACGAAGGCCAGCTCCTCTGGCGGTTCCGGCCGGGCCGGCCGGAACCAGCCGCGCTTCTTCGGCTCCGGGACCGGACGTCCCCCGATAGCATAGGAGCCGCTGGCGCGAAGCAGCCGCATCAGGGACAGCAGCAGCGTGCTCTTGCCCGCCCCGTTCGGGCCCGTGACGGCAATCCATTCGCACGGATAGACATCGGCCGCCTCGACGGAGATTGCCTCGGCCTCTCCCCGGTACCCGGAGAACCCGCGCAAGGCGATGATCGGGTCCTCCCGAAGAGCGGACGCCGCTTCGGCCTGGCGCTGACGCCGCTTGGCGCCCGCGATGGCGCGGTACGACTCCGACTTCACGTGATCCCGCCACACATCCGGATACCAGATGCCGTATTCGAGCAGCTTCTCCTTGTGCATCGTGAAAATAGCCCCCGGCTCGCCATCTGCCATAATGCGGCCCTCGCCGTCGAACAGCACGACCCGATCGACGATATCGGCGACCAGATCCAGCTTATGCTCCACGATCAGCAGCGTATGCGATCCGGCAATGTCCTTCACCGTATCCCAGATTTGCTTCGTCCCTTCCGGATCGAGCAGAGCCGAAGGCTCGTCCAGGAACAGCACCTCCGGCTCCAGCAGCAGGACGGAGGCGAGCGCGAGCCGCTGCTTCATGCCCTGCGACAGCGCCGCAATCGGCGTATGCAGATTATCCAGCCGCAACCCGACCCGCTCCAATATGCTTATTATGCGCGGCTCCATCTGCTCTCGCGGCACCGACAGATTCTCCAGGACGAATGCCAATTCCTCATCGACGTACGGCATGCAGAATTGGGTATCCGGATCCTGGAATACGAAGGCCCAGCTATCCGGGAGCTGCCTCCGCTCATATTTGAGCGGCACTTCGACCGAGTCCGGCATAATGCCGCTCAGCACCTGCAGCAGCGTCGATTTGCCGCAGCCGCTCGGTCCGAGCAGCAGCACCTTCTCCCCCGCCGCAATGGAGAAGGAGAGGTCCTTGAACAGCAAGGACGCCTCTCCCGGGAATTTCAATCTCAGATTTGTAATCGCGGCCCTGGTTGAGGCCGCTTGTTCTTGTGTCAATCCCAACACCCCATCGTTCATGTGCCATGATAACCGGCCGGCGGGCCTGACCGCCAGCCGGTGTCCTGCGCGCCTACCGGTCCAGGGCCGCGTATTCTTCTTTCGCGACCGGCCGGATCGACCTGGTCACCCCGGTCGCTTCCAGCGCGCGCATCAGGAAGTAAGCGAAGATGCCGGCGAACGTGAAGGCGCTGATGACGCGCAGTCCGTATTTCAGCACAAGCATCCATGTCTCGTAATTGGCATAGCCGTATCCGAGATCGAGGAGGAACGAGCCGGCAGCCGACATGATTCCGGCCGCTCCGGCGATCGCTAATCCTCCCCGGCGGTAACGCGCCAAGGCGAAGACGAGCTCGGCCGCCAAGCCTTGCACGAATCCGTACATGATCGTCTCCAGCCCCCATCCCGACCCGAGCAGGGCCGACAGATTGGCTGCGGCCAGACTGGCAATGAGCGCGACGCCCGGCTTGCGGATGAGCAAGTAGGCGAACGGCCCGGCCATGAACCACATGCCGTAAGTCAATTGCCCCGCCTGCGGGAACAGCGGCTTCACGATGCTGTACACGCTATCCCACAGCTTGAAGATAACGCCGAAGACGACCCCGATCATGACGGTAATGAGAATGTCCTGGAATCGCAATCCTTTCTTTTCACTTGCCTGTTCTTGCATTGCTACCCTCTCCCTTATCTCATGGTTCATACAAAAAAACCGTCTGGAACCCAGACGGTAGAGTAAGCCGATGATCATCCTGCAGGCATGATCGCACGACAAATACAAGATTTCTCTACGCTGGCATTATCCAGATCAGATTAACGGTCCGTAGCGGTATACTGGCTACTATCTCAGCCTGACTCCTCAAGCACCCGAATTTGTATGAATATGTAATCGCCCCTATAATACCGCATTCCCGATTGGTTGGCAATGGCGGATGGGCGAGAGGCGAAGAAGAAGCGGTCCCCTTATCTTCGCCGCCATCCCTTCTGTAGAGTCACCATAACCCGTGCCTATCATGCCGGCCAAGACGAGCGTTATGCCCCGAACTGGGCCTGATGCAGCCGGCTGTAGCTTCCTCCCAGCGCCAGCAGCTCGTCATGCCGCCCCTGCTCGGCAATGCCGTCCTCATTGACGACGATGATCCGGTCCGCATGCTTGATCGTAGCCAGGCGATGGGCGATGATCAGCGTCGTCCGGCCGGCCGCCAGTTCAGCCAGCGACTGCTGGATGGCCGCTTCGGTCTCGGTGTCGAGCGCCGACGTCGCCTCGTCCAGAATCAGAATCGGCGGATTCTTGAGGAACATGCGGGCGATGGCCAGCCGCTGCTTCTGCCCGCCGGACAGCTTCACGCCCCGCTCGCCCACGACCGTGTCCAGCCCGAGCGGCTGCGAACGGATGAACTCCTCCAGCCGCGCCCGGCGCGCGGCCTCCATAATCTCATCCTCGCTCGCGCCGAGCTTCCCGTAGGCAATGTTCTCGCGCAATGTACCCGCGAACAGGAACACATCCTGCTGCACGATCCCGATCTGGCGGCGCAGCGATGCAAGCGTCATCTCCCGCGTATCGATGCCGTCGATCGTGATGCGTCCCGCCTCGGCGTCATAGAAGCGCGGCAGCAGGCTGCAGAGCGTCGTCTTGCCTGCCCCGGAAGGCCCGACGAACGCGACCGTCTCTCCTGCCGCAATCGTCAGGTCAATATTCTCGAGCACCGGGGGAAGGCCGTCATAGCCGAAGGTGACGCCTTCATAGCGGATATCGCCGCGCAGATGGGCCACCTCAATCGCATCGGGCGCATCCTTGACATCCGGTTCCGTATCGAGGATTTGCAGGTAGCGCTTGAAGCCCGCGATCCCTTTCGGATAGCTCTCGATGACAGCGTTGATCTTGTCGATCGGCTTGAAGAACACGTTCGTCAGCAGAATGAAGCCGACCAGCTCGCCATAGGACAACTCCCCCCGAATGACGAACCAAGCCCCGCAGATGAGCACAAAGACGGTCACGAGCCGCATCAGCATATAGCTCACCGACGAGTTAAGCGCCATAATCCGGTAGGCGATCAGCTTCGTCGAGCGGAAGCGCTGGTTATTGACCGCGAAGCGTTCCCGCTCGAAGCCTTCGTTCGCGAATGCCTGCACGACGCGGATCCCGCCGAACGTGTCTTCGACCCGTCCGTTGAAATCCGCGATGTCGGTGAACATCCGGTGGTTCGCCTGGGTCATCCGCTTGTTGCAGACGACGACGAGCCAGATGAGGAACGGAATGATCGCGAACGTGAGACAAGCCAGCTTCCAGTTGATGGTGAGCATCAGCACGAACGAGCCAATCAGCGTCATCACCGCGATGAAGACATCCTCGGGACCATGATGAGCCATCTCGCCAATCTCGAACAAATCATTGCTCATGCGTGACATCAGGTGGCCCGTCTTGTTGTTGTCGAAAAAGCGGAACGAGAGCTTCTGAATATGATCGAACAGCTTTTTGCGCATGTCGGTCTCGATGTTGATGCCGAGCATATGACCCCAATAGGTAACGATATACTGCAGCCCCATATTAAGCAGATAGAGCGCCAGCAGCCCGGCGCAGGCCCAGACGATAAGCGGCCAGTCATTGCTCGGCAGCAGCTTGTCCACCACCTGATTGACCGCGATCGGAAATCCCAGCTCCAGCAGCCCCGCGATCACCGCGCAGCCGAAGTCCAGGAGGAACAAATATTTGTACGGCTTGTAATAAGCAAAAAAACGGCGAAGCATGAAAGTACCTCATTTCTCGAATAAAATCGCTCTGCCGCTTCCAGGGCCGGATCAGCATCGTTCTCGCGCAGGACTATCACAATGCGAAAAGTCCACCGGGGCACCATCGCCTCCAATGGACTCTGCACTTGCCGAATGTGTTCCCATGTCCCATGTTTCCATAACCAATGCTGCGGCTTGCGCACCCGCGCTTAACGCGTGGCGGCATCGCTCCATAGACAACCCTATTCTACAAAAATAATGAAATTCCTTCTCCCGGCCGAAAATCACGGGAAACCGGCAGCGCGCCTATCCCTGGGTTCCCGCAGCGCGATCACCCCGATCCATCACACACAGCCCCTTGAACATATTGATCCGAAAGGGGAATAGCGAGCTTGTCCGGCGTGTGGAGCGTTGAGGCCAAAAAGCGAACCATTCCCAATTGGTAACCGGAATGAATGCGCTCCTTATCGTATTGCTTACTCCGCATACCGCGCAGACAGGAGCCGCCAACCGGCCGCTTTATGCCCTAACGGTTGGCTGAGCCGATACGCTCGGCCGCCAGCCGCTACGCCTCGTAAGCTTGCAAGGCGATGACGGCATTATGCCCGCCGAAGCCGAAGGAATTCGAGATGCCGATACGGGCCCCGCTCTGGCGGGCCGTATAGGGAACATAATCGAGGTCGCAAGCCGGATCCGGCTCCTCCAGATTGATCGTCGGCGGGACGATGCCTTCCTTCAGCGTCTTCACGAGCGCGATCGCTTCGACCCCGCCCGCCGCGCCCAGCATATGGCCGAGCATCGATTTGTTGGCGGTGACCGGAATGCGGAACGCATGCTCGCCGAACACATCGCGAATCGCGTGCGTCTCCGACAGGTCGCCCACCTCGGTGCTGGTCGCATGGGCGCTGATGACGCCCACCTCCTCCGGCGCGATTCCCGCTTCCCGCAGCGCGGCTCTCATCGCCTGGCTCGCCCCGCGCCCCTCCGGATGGGTAGCGACCATATGATACGCATCGGAGCTCGCTCCATAGCCGATAACCTCCGCGAAAATCGGCGCCCCTCTGCGCAGCGCATGCGTCAGCGACTCCAGGATGACGATGCCGGCGCCTTCCGCCATCACGAATCCGTCCCGCCCCCGATCGAAGGGGCGGCTCGCCCGTTCCGGCTCGTTATTGCGCGCGGACAAGGCTGTCGCGTTGCCGAAGCTGGCCAACGCCAAATCCGTCAGGGCCGCCTCGGTTCCGCCGGCGATGACGACATCCGCCCCGCCCGCCCGAATCAGGCGGAACGCCTCCCCGATTGCCGTATTCCCGATCGAGCATGCCGTCACGGGGGCCATCGACGGCCCGAGCGCGCCGTACCGGATGCTGATCTGGGCAGCGGCCATATTCGCGATCATCATCGGCACTAGCGTCGGGCTGACCCGATCCGGCCCCCGTTCGCCCAGAATTGCCTGCTGCTGCAGCATCGTCTGGATGCCGCCGATGCCCGATCCGACATAGACGCCCATCCGCTCGCCGTCCAGCCCGGCCCACCGGTCGAGCTCCGCTTGGCGGTAAGCCTCCTCGGCCGCCGCCAGGGCGAATTGGGTGAAGCGGTCCATCCGCCGCGCTTCCTTGCGCCCGAAGCGGGCTTCCGCATCGAAGTCCCGCACCTGGCCCGCGATGCGAACCTTGCAGGAGGAAGCATCGAACGCATCGATGGCGGAGATTCCCGATTGTCCGCGAATCAGCCCCTGCCATAGGGTATCCGTATCCTGACCAAGCGGCGTAATGGCTCCCATCCCTGTAATGACGACTCTCTCCATATCTATGTCCTCCTCCATCCGTACTGGTTGTCGTGTCGGATTTATTTTGTCATAGCAATTATCCTATTACAAGTTGTTGTTTATCCTAGTATAATTAGTACCAGATTAGACACTGGGAGGTGCTACGATGAATTCACCGACCCGTTTGCAAATGCTGTCCGAGTTCCTGCGCGCCAAGCGGGCTCAGATCCTTCCCCAAGCGGCAGGGCTTCCGGCAGGAACCCGGCGCCGGACCCCCGGGCTTCGCCGCGAGGAGGTCGCCCAGTTGGCGGGCGTCAGCACGACATGGTATACCTGGCTCGAGCAAGGACGGGATATTCAAGTGTCGGCTTCGGTGCTGGACCGTGTCGCGGAGGCGTTGAAGCTGACCGTGGACGAGCGCAAATATTTGTATGCGCTCGCCTTGGAAGGAGGGGCAGGCCCCGCCGTACGGGAAGAGGAAGAGCCGCAGATCAGCCCCGCCCTGCAGCGGATTCTGCAGGAGCTGCGGCATTGCCCGACAATCGTGTCGGATCGGCGCTGCCATATCGTCGGCTGGAACGAGGCGGCATCTCATGTCTTCCTTGATTTCACCCTCCTCCCGCCGGAAGAGCGGAATATGATTCGCCTGCTGTTCACGCGCAAAGAATTCAAGAGTCTGGCGGTGAACTGGGAGCATTTCGTCAAAGGATTTCTGTCGATATTCCGCGCGTATTACGGCCAGTACGTAGAGGATGGTTGGTATGATCGCTTCCTGGAGGAGATGAAGGAGGTTCACCCGGACTTCCAGCGGTTATGGAACCAGAGTCAGGTAAGCACCGCTCCGGAAGTCGTCATTGAATTCAGACATGCCCGGGCGGGAAAGATGCTGTTCCACCTGACTTCCCTGCAGGTGCAGGGCGACGCCGATCTGCGCTGCAGCATCTACACGCCGGCCCCCGAATCCTCGACCGAATTCAAGCTGGTGAAGCTGATGGACCGCTGATTCGGCCCCGCAAGCAAGCGGAGAGTGAAAATATTTTATGCACCCAGGTTGTACATCACGGTTCCGAATTGCCTTATAAAGTGAAGGCGCGAATGTCCAGGCGAACATTGGCGTGCTGAAGGCGGGAAAAGCCGCCGGTTCACCCAATTCCCATTCGCGTTCGCGCTCTTCGCCAATCACGGAGATGGAGGCGAACCCCTAATGATGAGATGCAAGCAGCCTGAATTGTCCGCAAGTAAGATGGATGCGGCTTATCCCTTCCAAGAAGTTGCAGCCGCTGCGCCGGGCAGCTGCCGCAGACTGATGCTGAGCGATAATCCGGAGGTGCTCGATGCCGCCAGCTTCCCCGAGGCGGGCGGAACGCTCTGGCATGATGCGGTCCAGAGCGGCGAGGATGAGGTGAAGCACCGGGTGATGGGCTGGCATATCAATCAGACCGGCCAGCCGTTGCGGTTGGGCCTGACCCTGGAGAATCAATCCGGAGCGAACGCAATCGAGATTCGGGATATGAAGCGAGAGGTGCGGATCGCGGACGCGTCCGCGAACATACTGGTCGAAGCGGGCCAATGTCTGGCCGCGTCCTGCTTGGCCGGGACGATGGAAGACCATGCTGCGGCCGATTGCCGGCCGTTGGCGCGGGAGGCCGGCCTGATCGAAGCCCGGGAGGGGCCGCAAGGCCATCTTATCGGCTTCATCTATGAATTTACTGTCTGCCGCAGCGCAGGAGAGGGGCCGCTGCATTATGTCTTGCGGACCGTGGCCAGCCGCCGTGCCGATGCCGATCTGAGAACGATCCTATCGGAGCCGCTGTCTGCCGCCGGGCAGCCGCATCCACGCGGCAGCTGGCCGTTCTCGGAGACGTTGGCGCTTATGCCGGAATACGAGGTCGGCGGGACGACGCATAACTATCGCGCCTTGGCGAAATCGCGCCAATTCGGCGGCAGCCCGCCCGCCGACCTCCTGTTCACGGCCGGCAGCAGCGATCCGCTCAGCGGCACCGGAGCGGTGAACAATATCGCCCAATTCGGCGCGGTGTACACAGTGAGCCTTCCGATACGGAACGAGACGGGCGCTCCGGCCCAGGTCCACATTTGGGTGAATCCGCGCGGGGGGAAATATGCCGGCGCCGTTCGGCACGGCGGGGAAGTGTTCCGCATTCCGGCGCTGCCGACGAACAAGGATGCATGCCGGATCGCCGAATATGAAGCCCCGGAAGGCCTGTCCACCTTCACCTTCTCCCTCATGACCGCCGGAGAATCGAATACGCCGCTCGGCATATTCGTGACGACCGCTTCCTAGCACACAGCAAGGCCCGCGCCCGCTTGCCGGCGCGGGCCTTGTCTGGTTCGATCCGGCAGCAGGATCTAGGAATCCATCCCTGCGTTCATGCCTCCCGCTTATTTTCAGTTGCCGTAATGGACGAGCAGCGCGTTGCTGATCTCCCGGCCAGGAGAGGTGATATATTTGCCTTTGTAATACAGCCCGCTCGATGCCCCGCCATCCAGATTCATCGCATGCTGCGCACCGGCCTGCTTCATCATCTGTGCGAGCTCCGGAATCGTGGCCCCGGGCGTCGTCAGCAGAATAAGCTTATGATCCGCTGTTACGCCGACAGCGCTGCGCGCGCCGCTGTTCGTCAATATTTTCGGATCCTTGAAGCCCTCCGGCACCGGATCGACGCTGACCTGACCGTTCGTCACCAGGCGCGGTCCCGCCTGAAGCGCCCCTTCCACGCCGCCTGCCTCGAAGCGCTGCGGGAAGTCCTTGCCCTTCACGAACTCCACCTCATTGTCCTTCGTGAACACGAGCACGGTTCGGCGGTCGGCTGGACTTGGATGCACCAGCTCGCCCTTTTTCACGATATGGCCGTACGGGGGCTTATAGCTCGATTTCGTATACGCATCGAAAAACGTCCCATTCATCGCCACCGCCGCCTTGCTGGCATCCGCCATAAGCTTCAGGCTATCCACGGAGCCAATCTTGCCTCCCGCCACCGCCACATCGATCCGGATTTTCGGATGAAGCAGATCGACCTCCACGATCGAAGCCGACATCCGCTTCTTGCCGACGGTGAATGTTTTCTCCTTTTGTTCCAGGGGAGCAGCGGCTTGGTTCAACCGGTCCATGGAGACGACCGGCAGCTTCTGTGTCCCCTTGTCCGTATCGAACACGAGCGCGGAGGCCGCCTTGTCCCATTTCATCTGGAGCTTCATCGCTTCTCCGACGAAGCGAATCGGCACATAGGTCGTCCCTCCCTCGACAAAGGGCGCCGCATCCATCTGCTTCACCGCGTTATTCACCCGGGCCTTCTTGCTCCCGACCGTCAAGGATAACGTGTCCTCATTCGCGCGCACATCGATGCGCCGGGCAGCCTTGTCCCATTTCACCTGGTACTTCAGTTGCTCGCTCAAGTAACGGATCGGCACGAAGGTGCGGTTCGCCGCCGTATCCATATACCCGACGCTGCGCCCCGCGGCTTGTGTCTCGCCCTGCTGGCCCAAGACCGCCGCGAGGAAGGCGGCCCCCAGTACTGCCATGATTGCTCTCTTTCTCATTCTCTCTGCTCCCATTCTCTTCTGATGAATGTCCCTGCGGGGTACCGGGGTTCCGGAATCCGTTTCCCCCTTCCTGCCTTCTTGGGTTCAGTAAACCGTGTAAATGTTACCATATAGGACGTTTTACCCACAAACCTTATTTTTACAGCCTCTTTGACCAGCGTCTTCTTTCCTGGATAAAAAAAGAGAACAGGAGCCCGTGTCGCTCCTGTCCGTTGCGCTATTTCCCGTCACTCCTCTGCATTTCGCCCCGATCCGCTGCAAGCATCGCATCGAAATACGCCGAGCCTTCCTCGGTTACCCCGCTGATGAAGCAATGCCCCTCCTGCCATGCGGAGCGGATGACCGCTATCTTGTCGTTCAAGACGGCCTCCCGGTGATACGTGATGCGGAAGCGGGACAGCCCCCGTTCCAGTTCCTCCGGCTGCAGCGCATCGAGGCAAATATCGCCAAAACGCGCATTATTCAGATGCCCGTTCATGTCGATGCTGCTTAACCGCACCGTCATATCATAGGCATGCTCCCGGTTCAGGCCGTCCGGAACCTCGACCTTGCGCGGCATGCCGCCGACGCAATCATCGGGATGCGCCGGCAGGTCGTAAGGACAGGCCGATGCGCGAAGAATGCGGCGCTTGTTCAGATCGACCAGCACCCATGAGGTCCGGGCCTGCGCTATCCAGTCCGCGCCATCCGGGCCATAAATGCGGAAGTCGCGCTGCCACTGAACGCCGGTGGCCCCCCGGTTCCATGTCACAATCTCAATTGTCTCGCCGTAGACGGGAAGCCTTTTCCATTCCAGATCGATCGTAACCAGCATCCAGGCCATGCCCTGCCGGATCATCTCGTCCAGCGATACCCCGTAGTGCCCAAGCTGCGCATCTCCCGCCCGTTGCATCCATTCGAGCAGCGCCGACAGCTTGCACTGTTTCTTATAATCACAATTGTCCGAATGTATGTAATGCTTCTCGCGCCACTGTACTCCCATAGCCGAACATCTCCTTGTCTCCATTGAGCCTTCCTCGCCTGCGCGAGTGGAACAGCTTTATTGTACCTCAAGCGGATGGCTGCAGGGAAACGCATCACTCGGGACGCGCCTTCAGCGGAAGCCACATGCGCCATATGCTTCATCCTTTGCCCTTTGCCCGTTCCTCCACCTGAGCAATCCTCGCTTCATTCTTCCATCTGAGCAACCTTAGCACCATTCTCCCCCCGGTTCAGGAAAAACACTGTTCGACAGGTTATCCCCTTGAATCAGAAGGATCTTGCCGCTCAACCTAGAAGATATGTCCGGAGCGATGCCGCATCGCCCCAAATCGACAGCGGCTGTGGTAAAATAAAATCATGCTCTGGGAAAGGACGGTTATGATGAGCGATCAGCTTCTTCACACGATTGTTCGGGAACTGCAAGGTCTGAACGGGCGGATCGACAAGATGGACAAGAGGTTCGATCAGGTTGAGCAGCGCCTCGACAAGATGGATAAGAGATTCGATGAAGTCGATCAACGCCTCACCGAGATGGACAAGAGGTTCGATGAAGTCGATCAACGCCTCGGGAATGTCGAAAAACGTCTCGATAAAATGGACAAAACATTCGATCAAGTTGAGCAGCGCCTCGATAAAGTCGAACAACGTCTAGGTAACATGGACAACCGGTTCGATCAGGTTGAACAACGCCTTGACACGATGGACTCGCGACTGGATGCTCTAGAAATGGAGGTTAAGCAAGCAAATGCTTCTCTGTCCCAAATAGAGCAGTCACAGCCAAGCGATATCCGCTCCATGCTTCATATCATTTCTCATAAAATCGATTCCTTGACCAAAGATATCGAATTCACCTATCATAAAACCGCTCAACATGAATTAGAGATCAACCGCCTTCGAAACCAGTAGGTTTCAGGGCATTTTTTATGCGATGCACACCGCCGTCTTCATATGTTACTAAATAAACATATCCCTAGATGTAGGGTTATCCTACGTCTAAAATCATGTCCGGCCTCCCTTTACTTCCGGGCGGGAACCGGATAACGTGGAGGCAGGACAACGTTCCGGCTGGAACTACATGCAAGGAGAGTCGGTTCATATGAGCTCACATCATAACGAAAAGGTGGATGCTTCCCATCTCCGCAGCGAGATAGCGGGAACGGGACATCGCATCCTTATTGTAACGTCCGTCCCCGCCGAGCGGGATGCCGTCCTGCGCGGGTTGGGCGGAGACGCCCGCTTCAACGTGATCGTCGGCGGCGTCGGCACCGCCGCAGCGGCAGCGGGCACCGCACGGGAGCTTGCTGCCGCTGATTACGGCGCCGCCGTGTGCGCCGGCATTGCGGGGGGCTTCCCGGAGCGGGCCGAGGTCGGCTCCGTCGTGGTCGCCAGCTCGATCATCGCGGCCGACCTGGGGGCGGAGACGCCCGACGGCTTCTGCAGCGTGGACGAGCTGGGCTTCGGCTCGGCCTATATACCGGTCGATGCCGATACAGCCGAGCGTATCCGCCAAGCGCTGCAGGCCATTCGGCTGCAGGCATGCGCCGGCCCCGTGCTGACCCTGTCCACGGTGACAGGCACGGCCGAGACGGCGGCGATGCTCGCGCAGCGGGTGCCCGGGGCCGCCGCCGAGGCGATGGAAGGCTACGGCGTCGCTGTGGCCGCCCGCCAGTTCGGCTTGCCGGCATTCGAGATCCGGTCGATCTCGAACGCGATCGGCCCTCGCAACCGGGCGGCATGGCGCATCCCAGAGGCGCTAAAAGCATTGGAAGCCGCTTGTTCAGTCTTACCGGAGGTGTTGTAAACATGAAAATTGCCTTTTCCCCTTGTCCAAACGATACGTTTGTGTTCCATGCCTGGGTGCACGGGCTCGTTCCCGGAGCGCCGGAGCTGGACGTAACCTATGCGGACATCGATATTACGAACGGTCTGGCCGCCAGCGGTCAAGGCCCGGAGGTCCTTAAAATCTCGTATGCGGCGCTTCCCTGGGTTCTGTCCGACTACGCGTTGCTCCCATGCGGCGGCGCGCTCGGCAGGGGCTGCGGACCACTCGTTCTAACGAAGGAAGCCGGAGGCGATCCGGCGGCCCTCAGCGGCCGGCGGGTAGCCGTGCCGAGCGAGCGCTCGACAGCCTACCTGCTGTTCCGCTTGTGGGCGGCGAAGCATGTGCCCGGCGGCGTAGGGGAGATCGTCGTCATGCCGTTCCATCAGATTATGCCGGCGGTGCGCGACGGCCATATCGACGCCGGACTCGTCATTCATGAAGCGCGCTTCACCTACCCGTCATACGGGCTGACCTTGCTGGCCGATATGGGAAGCTGGTGGGAAGCGGATACCGGCCTGCCTATCCCGCTTGGGGCGATCATTGCCCGCCGGACCCTGGATGCAGGCCGAATCGCCGAGTGGACCCGTGCATCCGTGGAATATGCCTGGGCGCATCCGGAAGCATCCCAGCCGTACGTGCTGCACCATGCGCAGGAAATGGATCCGCAGGTGGCGCAAGCGCATATCAATCTCTATGTGAACGAGTTCACCGCAAATCTGGGCGAGGACGGATATGCAGCCGTGGATGCTCTTCTGAGAAGAGCCGCTCGGGAGGGGCTTGTACCCTCCTTCGATCCGGCTCTGCTGCGGTTGTAACCTTCCGTTCTACGACAATCAGCTCTAGCGTGCGGAACTGACCGCTCCCAGTTGAACCGAAGAGAAGAGCACAAAGAGCGCCCCGCCAAGGAGCGCTCTTTGCGGCATCCAGTCCCAAGCTTAACCGAGCACGATGCCGAAATAGGTTTTTAACGCCTCATCATACTGCTCCTTCGTCTCCGGGACGAAAGTGTGAACGCCATCGGCCGTGAAGATGCGGAATTCGTCTCCGGCGAGCGTATGGCGTCCTTCGCGAGTGCGGACAGCCGCCATCGCCTGCTGGGTAAAAATGGATTCTGGCGCATGCTCGCACCAGTACGAAGGCATAATAAAATCACGCGCGAGCTGCGGCTCCTCCGTAAAGGAATAGAGACGGTTCCATCCGTCCCGCTTGAACTCGAACAGCATCCAGCCATAGTCCGGGTCTCGCTCCAGCCGATAGCATTCATCCTCCTGCCATTGCTCCAGACCCGTCTCGATTCGTACCGGCCGGCGCGGAACAATTCCGCCTACCCCGACATCGCACAGGTACGTCTCGCCTCCAGCCTTGACTTGCAGAACCTGGTGGCGGCGCTTGGGCGGAGGATTCGGTTCATCCCTCCAAAAGCGGGCCATCAAATCGGTGACCGAGTAACCAAGGTCCCGGAGCAGCCATCCGAACAAGGCATTGAGCTCGAAGCAGTAGCCGCCCCGGCGGCGGGTTATAATTTTATCTATAAGATCGGGAATGTCCAGCGACAACGGCACGCGGTTCAAAATATCAAAATTTTCATAAGGCACGGCATACAGATGACATTCCTGCAGATCGGCCAGCACAGCGGCACTTCCATCGAGCGGACCATCGTAGCCTATCCGCTTCAAGTAAGCGTATACATCAGACTTCAAATGCTCGCGTCCCTTCAACCTCATCGTCTCCTTAGCCTATGTTTCCTCTCATCATAGCAACATCCGCATCTCCCAACAAGATGATCCGCCAGGTTTCGCCGAACAAATTTATAATACTATCTTACTGGAATCGGAGCCTTCATCATAACCCTGAAAACCAGTAATGGCGAGACAGATATCCCTCTTCATATTCACGATAAAATGGAAATTCAGCCTCGGATAATTCTCCAATCAAAGGATGCAATTTGACTTTATTCCAAAATAATGAAAATTAGTTATAGCCAATTTGGTTAAAATTTTGTAATATAAAACCAACGAATGTCCCGCTTCTCGACCCTCCTGTCGAATCTTAGGGAGGAAAAGCGGCAACACGCAGTCTTCATCGTGAATTCGACTTCTTTTTCGGCACCTTGCGAGCATACCATCCCTTTGTGATAGATGCCGCCAACATGTGACAGCTCCAGTCCAACTCTGAGAAAATAATCAAAGTAACAATCAGCCGACATTTCCAGCTTCCAAACTTGGCTTCTTCTACTTTCTAACTGTAAATGACACTTATTTTTTATCCTTTTTACCAGTCCCTTTTCTTTTTTTGGGAGAAAAGTTAAAACGAGATAACTTTAATTTAAAACGTTTACATTCTATGAAGGAGGTGGTCTTCTTTTCAAAAACAAGTTCCGGCGTTGTGTAGAGCTTGTCCAACATTAACTTTTAGGAGGTATTGTTATGAATCAGTTGCGAGTATGGAATCCGCTAGCATCCAAAGTATCCCCGCTGTTTGTCGCTTTTGGCGCTGTCTTGGCCGCCTTCTTCTGCATGATGGTGTTCGCTGAGCAGGCGTCCGCTCATGGCTATATCGAATCCCCGCACAGCCGCGCCTATCAATGCAAGCTCGGGGAGAACACCAATTGCGGACTCGTACAATACGAGCCTCAGAGCATCGAAGCGAAGGGCAACTTCCCGATCGGCGGTCCGGAAGATGGCCATATCGCCGGGGGCGGCGTGTTCCCGGAATTGGATGCCCAATCTTCTACCCGCTGGAATAAAGTCAATATGAACGGCGGCAACAACACCTTTACTTGGAATTTGACGGCGCCGCATGCCACGAAAGAATGGAAATACTATATTACGAAAAAAGACTGGAATCCAAATCAGCCATTGACCCGGGCCCAGCTTGAGCCGGATCCGTTCTGTTACTATAATGACGGCGGGAAAAAGCCTGACAAGTCCGTATCTCATCAATGCAGCGTACCGACAGATCGCAGCGGCTATTATATCATCCTCGGTGTCTGGGAAATTGCCGATACCGGCAATGCCTTCTATCAAGTCATTGACGTCAACTTGAACAATGGTTCCGGCGGCGTGGCGCCATCGGTTCCTGCAGGCGTAGCTTCGCCTTCGCAGACGGAGACGAGCATCTCCTTGACATGGAGCCCTTCTTCAAGCCCGAATGGAATCCAGCAGTACGAAGTATACCGCAACGGCACACTGGCCGGAACGACGGCACAGACCTCGTACACCGATACGGGATTAACGGAGAATACTTCCTACACATACACAGTAAGAGCCGTCGATACGGCAGGAAACAAATCGCAGCCCTCCCCGGCCCTGACCGTCAAAACGTTGGGCGACAGCGGTTCTCAATATCCAGCTTGGGACGCAACCAAGACCTATGTTGGAGGCGACCGGGTATCGCATAACGGCGCTGTCTACGAGGCGCGCTGGTGGACATCCGGCGAAGAGCCAGGCCAAGCGGAAGTATGGAAAAAGCTGTAGCCTGAACCAGTTAACATACACTCACGACACAGGCTAACGGTGCGGCTTGCGCCCGTTAGCCTGTGCTGCTATATGAGGTGCATCTAGAAGGCCCTTAATCCCCTGCGAACCATAACCCGCACACGCCTACCCGGGTCTTCCCCACGCTAGCCCCCTTGGCAGGTTGGCAGCCGTCTTTACTGGCGTAATGCCTGATACGCATCGCTTCGCTCTTTGCATCATTATCCCATCGCGTCAGGTACATTCGCATTCGCTCTTTACACCAGTCTCCCATCAAGTCAGCTATACATGCGCATTGGCTCTTTATCCCACTCTCCCGTCGAGTCAGGTTCACTCGCATTGGCTCTTTATACCAGTCTCCCGTCGAGTCAGGCACTTTCGCATTGGCTCTTTATCCCACTCTCCCATCGAGTCAGGTTCACTCGCATTGGCTCTTTACGCCAGTCTCTCATAATGTCAAATTACCCTGAACCGTTGGGAGACTGCCTAGAAGGGACCCGCACACTTACCTACCTGAACCGTTGGGAGATTGCCTAGAAGGTCCCGCACACCTAACTACCTGAACCGGGGGGAGGGTGCCTAGAAGGTCCCGCACACCTAACCTACCTGAACTATGGGGAGATTGGCTAAAAGGACCTGCGTACATCACATGCATCTGCCTGAGTTGCGGGGGAGCGTAATAAGGAATCCCGTCCCGCATTGTTATTCCTGTGCCAATGCGGAACAAGCAGGGCACTGGGGTCGTGCCCTGCTGGTTATGTGCGGCGAGTTGAGTCAATGAGAAAGGGCGGCTTATATGCCTAGTCTTTGTAGGGATCGAACTCGTTCGCTCCGGCCATGCAGACGCCGATTGGCTTGAGCACATGCAGCACGTCGAGCGTGTTCCGGTGCGCATCGAGCACGTCCTGCAGCTTGCGGTAGACGAATGGGCTCTCGTCGGTGCCTGCGCCGCGCAGCTCGACGCCGAAGCTCCGGACCGCCTCTTGCATCTGCTCCGGCGTGATCTGTCCGCCCGTCCGGGTGCGGGTCTTCCAGTTCATGCGGCCGGCGGCCTGGGTGCGGCTCATCATCCGGCCTGCGCCATGAACCGTGCTGTAGTAAGCATCCCGGTTCTCCTCCGAATCCGCGCCGCGCACGATGACGGAAATATCGCCCATGCTTCCGCCGATGAAGCCAAGCTGTCCGGGCGCCGAAGGCGTGGCCCCCTTGCGGACGACGATAGCATCCCGCCCGTTATGCCGTTCTCGCCATGCGTAGTTATGGTGATTATGCACTTCGAAGTCCGCCTCCGCCCCGAGGATGGACATTACTTGGCCGATGACGTAGTCCCGGCCGGCGTAGGCGTACCGCCCGGCCAGCTTCATGGCGCGGAAGTACATGTCGCCGAGCTCGCTGTCCAGCTTTGCTCTGGTACCATCCGCGGCGAGGCATGCTGATGTCCACGCGGCTGCGGAACATCGCGGAGGCGGACATGGAACCGGTGCCGGACGGCATGGCGGAGACATGGCTGAGCCGAATCGCGGCCGTCCTGGATTCCCGCAAGGAGCATGCCGTGATTGAGGTCGTCCGGATGTACAACCGGGAGCTGTCCCGGATCATGTACGCCTTCTCCTGCTTCGAGAAGGAAGTGGAATATGTAGAGGAGGAGGACAGCTACCGGATTCGGCTCGCCTTCATGGGCGACGAATGCGAGTATGTGCTGTCCAAAATCCGCTTCCTCGGCAAACGGGTCCGCATCGTGGAAGGAGAAAAGCTCCAGCGGCGCATGCGCGAAAGCGCGGCGAAGGCGCTCGCCCGCTACGGCATCGGGGCAGAGGGCAGCGAAGCGACAAACAGTCGCAGCGATTAAAGTCCCGGGCAAAAACCGGATATCGCCCATTGGCCTGTTTTATTTATACACCTGCGATCTATCGTCGGACAACGCTTCGATTTTCAAAAATTCAAACTGCGCTTCAAAGCCTTCTCCCTGCGGACTGCACGCATAGATGCCGGCCTGAACGGGCTGATCCGTCCGTTCGAACAGATGGGCCATGCGGATCTGCCTCCAGGCCTGCCCATCCCGCGAGTAATCGGCATAGAAATCGCTGCCGATTCTTGAAATCCGAAAATAAAGCGGCGCGTTCCCTTCGTCCGCCTCCTGGGTCGACCAATCGGAATAGCCGTGATTCGTCACCACGGCACCGAGCTTATTCGGGCTGTCGGGAATATACTCTGCCGACGACTTCATCCATGTATCGGGCGAAAATCGGACCATCACGCCGGCCTGGTCATAGCGATGGACAGGAAATGAATGAACTTTGGTCGTCAGCCTGAAGTTCCCTGCCGCTTCGGCATAGAGAAAATGACCGTTATCCGCTTGAAAGCCATAATGCGTTTTTTGCCAAAAATCAGTATCTCTCATGTCAAATCCCTCCGGTAAACACAGGTTGCGTGTAAGTGATGGAAATAAAAGGAGCCTCCTGCGAAAGGCTGCCCCATAAGCAGGAAGGCTCGGACTTGTCTATTCGACAATAATGTCTTGCAGGACGAGACGCACCGGGTTGTTGATCGTGTCGCCGACCGGGCAAGTGCGTTCAATGAACTCTACGAATTCCTTCGCCTGCTCGCAGGAAGCATTGCTTTTGATATGTATATTATAACGAATCTCCGAGTATCCGCGGCGCACATCCGACTTGTTCATAAAGCCGTCCGTATCCAGATCCCCTTCTAGTTCCACCCAGAATGCCTCAAGATCGATCTTGAACTTGCGCGCATAGGCTCTGGCGACGATGGACTGGCAGGCCCCCAGGGCGCAGAGCACGACCTCCACCGGATTCATGGCTGTGTCCGTCCCGCCCAATGATTTCGGTTCATCGATCATGATCTCGAAATTTCTCGATTTTGCCCTTACCACCATCCCATCCTGCAGGTGTGCGGTCGCTTTAAACGTCTCAACTGGCATAGGATAACCCCTCTCCCACATTTTAACTTCCATTATAACATAGTTAGGAGATAAAAATAGTAAGAATTTAAACGATCAAAATTAGCGTAATCCCCCAATTTAGCCCCACCATGAAGGGGCACCCGCTGCCCGCGCTGCCTCTTCCCTGCCCTTCCTGGGCATTTCCCCAGAACAATCATGCGCTTCCTCTCCGCTCCCGCCGATCGCGGCCCACGTAGGCGAAAAAATATTTTTTCTGCCGCTTTCCCTTGATGCATCAACCTCTGCGCAGGCAAGCTCCCGTTCGGCCGGCCTCGCCGGAGAAGAAAAAGATTGACTGCTTGCGGTATAATAGGAAGCGGATAATGTGTTCGGTCTGACATATCGAGTGCCGTTAGAATGACACTCCAATCGAAATGTACGTGGAAAAAGGAATATCGGGAGTGAAGATCTAATGGAAACATGGAAGAAAAATCTGTGGATACTGTGGTTCGGAGCATTCATTGTCTCTTCCAGCTTCTCCATGGTCGTTCCTTTTCTGCCGCTCTTCCTGATTCAGATCGGCGTCAAGGATCATCTGGAGCTGTGGTCCGGGATTCTGTTCAGCAGCGCCTTCCTGGCCGGAGCGATCGCTTCTCCGTTCTGGGGAGCCGTCGGGGACAAATACGGGCGGAAGCCGATGATTATCCGGGCCGGGCTGGCGCTCTGCGTCATCTATCTGCTGACCGCCTTCGTCACCAGTCCCGTTCAGCTGCTCATTCTACGGTTGCTGCAAGGGCTGCTGTCAGGATTCATTCCGGGTTCGATCGCGCTGGTCGGCACGAATACGCCGGAGCGCAAGGTCGGCTACGCGCTGTCGATGATGTCCACGGCGACGGCGACCGGCAGCATCATGGGGCCGATGCTGGGCGGCGTGCTGGCAAGAATCTTCGACAACCGGATTGCGTTTGGCAGCGCGGGAGTGCTCTGCTTCCTGGCGACCCTGCTCATTATTTTCTGGGTCAAGGAAGAATCGTTCGTGCCGAGCAAGGATCGCGTCTCGATCGTGCACACGTTCAGCCTGGCGGCCCACAATAAGCCGCTGCTCGTCGTGCTTGTTCTGTCGCTCTGCACGCAGTTCTCGGTCATGACGATCGAGCCAGTGCTGCCGCTGTATATTGTCGAGCTCGGCATCTCCGACAAGAACGCCTCGCTAGCGGCCGGCTTCGTCTTCTCGCTCGTCGGGGTAGCGAGCATCATCTTCGCGCCGCGCTGGGGCAAGATGGCCGACCGGGTCGGATTCCAGCGCGTCCTGCTGATTGGCCTGCTCGCCGGCGGCATTGGAACGCTCGCCCAGATTCCGTTCCACAACATCTGGTGGTTCTCGTTCATCCGGTTCGCGTACGGCATCTTCTTCTGCGCCGTATTTCCGGCCTTGAACGGACTCGTCGTCCGCGCGACGGACAGCGAATTCCGGGGCCGCGCGTTCAGCCTGAATCAGACGGCGAACCAGCTTGGGGGCATGCTCGGTCCGCTGGTTGGCGGCGCGATCAGCGGCGTATTCTCCATTCATGCCGTCTTCTGGGTGACCGGTATCCTGCTCCTCTCCACAATGGGGCTCGCATCCTGGTCGCAGCGCAACGCGAAGCGGAGTTCCGCATCGGCGGAGCAGGGAATGTAACTTGACAATGCCTGCGAAGAAACCAGGCATCAAATGGGGCTTGCACGAGGCAAAAGGCCGAGTTCCGGGTAAATGTACCCAGACTCGGCCTTTTGGCTTCCTTGTTGCCCTCTTGATCCATTGGACGGGGAAAGACAGCCCTGTTCCGCTGCAAATTAGGATTTCATTATTGTAGTCATGATCTGCTCCAGCTCTTCTTCCGAGTTTTGCAAAAAAATGAGCATTTTGAGCCCGTCCTGCACCCCTTTGGCATAGAACCAGCCCATCTGCACTAAAGCGAGTTCCGCGTGCGCATCCAGCCATTCCAGGTGCAAGTCTTTTGCCTGTTGCTGTAATTCGCGCTGCAGCGCCCGTTCTAGTGCTTTCCGTTTATTCTGCAATATTGCGATCTCCGGCAGCAGTTCCACATGCTCTTTTAGATATTCAAGGCGTTGATGCAAGGTTTCCTTTACCCAATCGGACATATTGCTTCCTCCACATCGATTTCTGAACTATCAGCTTTGCCTCATTCATCTTTTTGACTTGGAATCTCTGCGAATCGTTCTATTATATTATAACATTTTTATCTTTGTTATGTTATAGTGATATCTCTTTTTCTTCTATGTTTTACTAACCTCTAACTGAGGTGACTTTCATGTCAGATTTGCTAAAGCTCGTTGGCGAACAGCTCAGAATGATTCGAACCGCCAAGGGATTAAGTCAGGAACAGGTTGCGGAAAGAACCGGCAAAGAAGGAATGAGCAAGTCGCGCATCTCGGATATCGAATCCGGAAAAGTCAACGTAACCTTGAAAACATTGGAATCGCTCATGCATGCACTGGATATTGGACCGGCTGAATTGTTTAATTTTGAGAAGCTCCATGGCAAGGATGGCATCGAAGAGAAGCAAATGCTTCTTGATCTCCATAAAATTGCGCTGATGGAAAGATCGATTGACGAGGTTAAATATGTCGTTCGGACCGCAAAAGACTTTCTTGAAACGATAGATGCCCAAGCTGCAAAAGAAAATAAGAAGCGTTAATTGTCTGCGCCCCGGCCGCTCCGGAGCCAGTAAGGCCCAAAAATCAGAGGGCGGCTCGCGCTCTCTGATGGATATCTACCGGATTGCCTTTATGTTCTTTTCATTTCCTGCCCCCCTTGGCTGTACTTCCTTGGACCGGCTTGGTCTACTCCGTAAATTTTTCTTTTCCCATTGACTATCCCCGTAACGGGCAAGCCTCCGTTGCAGCTCTTCCAAGCGGTCAATCCCCCTCAAGCAGATCGGGAGCATCGATATTTTCATAGTCGGCTGCAACAAGAAAGCGGCTTTCCCGGAAGATCTTCCATGTAAGATTGTTGGATTGGCAACCCCAAGACGAGGTTTTCACGGATTGCAATTCCGCCCATAATATACAAAAAGCCCGAAAGCAAGCGATCCTGTTCGGGAGCACTCAACTTCCGGGCCTTGGACTCCTCCCCGCGTCTATGCCAGGGAATACGTTATTTGCGGCGCGATGCCGGATACCACGCCGCTTGGCGATGCGATATAGCGCCACGCCAGTTCCTCCAGCTCCTGAATCTCCCTGCAAAGCTGCGCGATGATGGCCGCATTATCGTTTCCGCCGTGGATGGCCATGAGGAAGAAATTTTTCAGCATATCCGCCTTGCGGGCAATGCGGCGCAGCAGCTGCGCCAGGCTTCGATCCCCCTCCGCCGCTTCCACGAAGCAGGAGAAGGCATAACGGGAGCCCGCAATGAATTTGAAGGCATGCGCATGGCAGTCATACAGCTCGGCCAGACTTGCGAACGGCCCCGTCTCTCCGCCGCATGCATAGGCGCGGACGATCTCGTAGTATGCCGTCTCCCCCTGCCGCCGCGCCATGCGCTCCGCATACCTCTCCCTAATCCGGTTCCAGTCCGGACTCGCCTTCGCTTCCGGCTTGCGGAGCAGGAAAACGGCCCGCTCCTCCGGCTGCAGCGCAGGAACCTTGCACATCCGCCGGAGGTCCTCTCCCGATATCTCCCCTTCGTATTCGGGGTAAGTATCGCGAATCGCATAGCGGCCCGAACCGCCCGGCTCGGGAGTCCACCCGCATACCCATATCGAATGCGCCGCTTCCGGATCGCCGAACGTTCCCGGCTTCGCATAAGGCGCTTCCCCGCAGGAGATCCAGAGGAAGGCCGCACAAGCGCCGTAATCAATGCGCTGCAGCAGCGGGGCAATCTCCTCGTCATCCGCATAAGGCAGCTGTTCATAAGGAATGCCGATCAGCTCCAGCTCGGACGGCTCCAGACAGGGGGAATGGTAAAACCATGGCTTCGACTTTTTCACATACAAATGCTCGTAAATCTCCTTCGTGCTCTCCCACGCGTTATAATAGAGCGCCTCGACCGGCATTCCCCATTCCTGCAGCGCCAAGGTTACCTGAATGGCCCGGCAATCGAAGAAGCCAGCCTCGAACCGCAGTCTCTCACGTATGTCCATCACAACAACGCTTCCTCCCTCTCCTCATTTCATTGCGCCAAACATGCCGAGCCGCCGGGCCCTCATTAGCTGCCCGCGCTGCTGTACCCTCGTACCGCCCGCTTCCAGCACCATCTGGCCAGCAGCAGAAGCAGAAGCGGCGCCGCAGCCGCCCAGGCGATATCCCAGGAGCTCAGGTCATTGAAGACAAACTTGGGTGCGTAGTTGCTGATAAGAAACACCGGGATTACGTAAACGCCGATGCGCTGCAGCCACGACGGGAAAATATCGAGCGGCATATTGTTCGCATCCCAGATCGAATGCGCGATCTCCGTCACCGCTCCGGTCTGTACGAAGCGGAAGGCCAGCAAGGCCGGCAGCAGCATCAGACCGTAGGTGACAGCCAATGCCGCCAGCAGCAGCCCGGCGAAGCCAACGAGATTCGCCGCATTCAGGGGCAGCCCGGCGCGGGACCAGCCGACAGCGATCATGGCGGCTCCGGCCAGCACGTTCGGCACCGGCAAGCCGATATCGACATAGCGAAGCGAGACGAGAAATTGCAGGGAAACCGGCTTCGTCAGCAGCAGATCAAGCGTACCGTCGCGCACATATTGCTGCAAGCGGATGAAATTGACGTAGAACAAGCCCATATAAAGTCCCGTCATCATCGTGTAGGTGCCGATGAACAGCAGGATATGATCCGGCGTCAGCTTCCCAATATGGAGATTCGTCTGATAGACAATCAAAATGTACAGCGCCTTCGCGCATAAAAAAGCGATTTCGACCGCAATGCCCATCCAGAAATTAAAGCGGTACTCCATGCTGGCCGCCAGGCAATTGCGGATAAAAACGCCATACAGACGCATATACTCCGCTCCCGTGCGCCATGCGTCCCGGAAGGGCCTTCGTCTCTCTCCACCCATCGCCGCCTCATCCTCCCAATCCGACATACCGCTTCAGGCCAAGCCGCCATGCGATGTGCGCGGTCCCGGCCAGCAGCACGAGCCAGACGCATTGGATGGCAATGCCGCCGAGCGCTTCGCTTGCGGGAATCCGGCCGGTCAGTACATTGACCGGAAAATAAATCGTATATTTGAACGGCAGCAGGCTGAACCATCCGTTCACCGTCTCGCCGAACACCTCGAGCGGCACGATGCCGCCGCTGACGATCTGCACGATAAGACCGGTGATGACGAAAAAGTAAGAAATCTCCGCCAGCCGGAAGGCCAAGGCGCAGATCGCGTAGGACAGCAGGAATTGCACGAACGAAGCCAGAAGGAGGGCTGCCGCGAACAGAGCAAGACGAGCAGGCGGCAGCGGAGCATGGCCGTAGCGGACGGCGGCGAGCAGCACGGCGGCCGCGAGTCCGATCAGCACGGTGTCCGGGATGACCCGGCTCCCGGCATAGGCAGAGAGCCGATAGCCGAAATAGCTGATCGGACGGACCAGATACGCGTTCAGTCCGCCGCTCTTGATGTCTTCCGCGATCGTGTGCTCCAACTGGGTCATGACGAGCTTCGTCACGATGCCCGACAGGATCGTGTACAGAATCATCTGGCTGTAATCGTATCCGTACAACACCCCGTCGGCGGACGAGCGGTACACGGCCGTCCAGATCAGCGACTGAATGCCGATAGGGAAGACGAGGCTGACAAGCCCGATCAGGAATTGAAGCCGGTATTCCATTGAGGCCTGGAGCCCGATCTTGAATGCGGCGGCATACTTGCCGGCAGCGATCCGGAAGCGGCCCGCCCTGGAACGGCCCGCATCGGCTGCGGGCTCCTTGCCGTCCGCCGTCCCGGTACCGTCCGCGTGGAGGCCGCCGTTATCGAAACCGGCCCTGCCGTGCGGCCGGTTGCCCGGCAGGCCGCCGCTGTCTTGCCTGTTCCCCGGCCTCTCCATCGGCGGATTATCCGGTTGGCCATTCGGTTGATCTGCTGGCTGATCATCCGGCTGGCCATTCGTGCCGCTGCCGTCCCGCAACCGCTGTCCGCCGCTATCCTTCCGTCGCATGCCGGGGCGCTTCGCATCCATCCGCGCGCTCTCCTTCCCTTTCCGACTTGGCCGCATACAAGCGCTCGATCGCTTCCTCGACCGGGATCTCCTCCACTGTCCAGTCCTCGACCAGATCATGGTCAAGCAGCAGACGCGCCAGCGGCTTCACTTCATCCGCCGCCACCTCCAGCTCGGCCGTCATCCCCTGATGGGCCCGGACCTCCGCCAGCATCCGCACGAGCGCTCGCAGCTCGATTAGGGGAATGTCGGCAGCGAACCGCACCTTCATCCGCTTGCGGCGGCCGAAGGATGCGCTGATTCGCGTCAACTCCCCATCATAGGCGATTTTCCCGCCGTGAATGACGAGCGCCCGGCCGCATACCTGCTCGATATCGCGCATGTAATGGCTCGTCAGCAGAATCGTCGCCCGCTTCTCTTCCTTATAAGCCCGCAGGAATTCCCGCACATTCTGCTGGGCGGCGAAGTCCAGACCCAGTGTCGGTTCATCGAGGAACAATAGCTGCGGCCGGTGAATGAGCGCGGCGATGATCTCCATCTTCATCCGCTCGCCCAGCGACAGACGGCGCACCTGCACGCCGAGCAGATGCCTTACATCGAGCATGCCGGCCAGTTCGTCCAGCGTCATCCGGTATTCGCGATCGCCGAGCCCGTAGATGCATTTGTTCAAATAAATCGATTCATTCGCGGGCAGATCCCACCAGAGCTGGCTTTTCTGGCCCATGACGATGGCGAAGCGGCGCTTGAACTCCCGCCGGCGCTCCCAGGGCACATAGCCGAGCACCTTCGCCTCTCCGGCCGACGGATGCAGAATGCCGGACAGCATCTTGAGCGTCGTCGTCTTGCCCGCTCCGTTCGGGCCGATGAAGCCGACGGCTTCGCCCTGGGCAATGTCGAAGCTGATGCCGGCGACGGCATGGCGGTACAGCTCCTCGCGGCGGAACAGATGGCGCAGCGAATGCCGGAGGCCGCTCTGCTTGCGGTAGTAAGCGAAGGTCTTGCTCAATCCCCGCACCGTGATGGCGCTCATGGCAGTTCTCTCCTTCCTTGTCCGCCCGTTCCGTGCCCGGCCCGCGGCCGGAGATTAGGCGCCGTTGTTGTACAGCAGCACGCATTTCGAGCAGACCGGCGTCAAGCCGCAAGCAAGCGCCTCGCGGTGCTTCTGGTACCCGTCGCCATGAAAGACGTCCTTCAGGCTGCCGTCCCGCAGATCGGCGATCGTGAATTCCGGGAAAAACTTGCATGGATTCACCTTCCCGTTCGGCAGCACATCCATGCGGGTCGCCAAGGCCAGGCACTCGGACCGGCCCATGCCCGGCCGGTCCGTGCCCAGCACGAAGCTGCGCACCTCGTCCGGCTCCAGCGCGGGCTGGAAGCGGATGCGGTTCCTCCATACTCGCGAACGCAGCTTCTCCATCTCCGCGATCAGCGGCTCGATGTTGTCCGGGGACAGATGGTAGGTAAAGGAGTGCCAGCTCTTTTTGCCGGACTCCGCGTCCTGCCGGGCCGCCTCAAGCCAGCCGAAATGCTCCGCGAAGTAGGTGTCCATCCGCTCCGCGACTTCCTCCGGAATATACCAAGGGAAGACGAAGTAGACGGAATTGACGCCGGCCTCCTCGAAAAATTCCATAAACTCGTACAGCCGGGTGACCATGGCGTCGTTGATGGTCAGGCTGACCGACACATCCCCGCGGAATTCGCCTGCCCGCTTCCGCTCCAGCAGCAGCTCGATGGCGGACATCACCTTGCGGAAGATGCCGCGTCCGCGTATCGCATCGTTCTCCGCCTCGAAGCCTTCCAGGCTGGCGAGAAGCGTCACCCCTTCCGGCAGCTTCAGCAGCGACTCCAGCTTGGGCTCGACAAGCACCGCATTCGTGCAGATGGTCGAGATGCGCGGATCGGAGGCCAGCAGTTCGCACAGCTCGTCGAACTTGGAATACATCAAGGGCTCGCCCCCCCATAAGTACATGCGGGAACGGTAAGGCCGCGTCTCCTCGAAGATGCGCTTGATCAAGGCAAAATCGATCTCCCGCCGGGCCTCCTGGCGCTCGAACTCATGATGATATCCGTCGGGATTCCATTCGAAGCAATGCTTGCAGCGCAGATTGCAGCCGTTATTCAGCTTGATCCCGATATCGCGCGGCAGATCGAAGGCGAAGGAGCGGTCAAGCTTCCGGCCGCGGCTGGCCGCGCTCCGGTTGTGAAGCGTCTGCTTCATGGAGCGGAATTCCGCCGGGGTCAGGGTAGCGCTTGTCTTCGGTTGTGTCATGGATACATCCCTCCGTAATCGGATAGTGAAAGCGCATGTCGAAGCAGATTATGATGAAGCGTCTCCAGCGCGCTGCGCGCGAAGCCGGACGCCGCCCATCGGTCGTAGGCGATGCCGAAGCCGAGCCGTTCCCACAGCAGCGCATTGGCCCGCTCATGATCGCCGAACGGCTCCAGATAGACGAGCGGCGCCGCTGCGGACAGCGAATCGACGAGCGTGCCGCCGCCGGGCTTGCTCACGATGGCCAGGCTGCGGCGGATAGCGCCGTATAATCGCGGTCCGTCCTGGCCCCGCTTATAGAACGGCGCTTCCCCCGCCTTCCATTCCGCCATCGGCGGATAAGGCGGCTGCTCGGGCCCCGCCGGCTCCTCCGACCACGGGTGCCATGCCGGGTCGGTGAGATAGACGCGATCGCCAGGCCGCGCCGCCCCCGTCTCGTCTTGATCGTAGGCGACGAGATCAAGCGCGTACCGCTCCTGGAGCGCGGGGGCCACGCCGCGGTAGGTGCCGATGCCCCATCCCCCGCCATGGACCACAATCCGCTCGTCCCGCTCGGCATAGGGCAGGATCGGCTCATCGGACATCGCGAGCCGGTAATGCAGCAGCGGCTGCTCTCCCTCCAGCCGGAACAGCCAGTGGTGGCGGAAGCGGGGATAGGTCTCGCGATAGACGCGGTAGGAGGGTGTATCGATCGCATCGAGCCGGAGAAATTCGGCCCGGATCGTCTCGGGGTGGACGCGCCGTTCGTATTGCTCCAGAATAGGAGCCCAGAAGCCCGTCACGGCCAGGAAGGTGCGGCGTCCTTCGGCTTGCCAGCGATCAAGCAGGGCATCCACCGCGCCGTCCGCGAGCGACGGGCCAATGCCGCGAACCAAGCGCGTGCCCATCAAGGCCGTGGCGAAGCTGGCATGGAACGCCTGCTTCGCCCGGACAAGCTGCTGCCGCGTCTCTTCCGGGAACAAGCGTTCCAGCACCTCGAATTCCGCCGGAACGCCGCGCTTCCGCAGCCGCTCCAGCAGGCGGATGCCAGGCACGTACGCGCCAAGCGAATTGCCCGAGGTCAGGATGGTAACAGGTGAAGCGGATTGCATCGATGACACCTTCTTTTTTCCATTCATAGATGAGCCGCGCCAAGACGGTTCATTCAACTTCGACCGTTCTGATTATCCGTCCATTCTCATTCATCCATTTTCATTCGTCCGTTCTCAATAGATGCGGAAGCCGTACGCCGCCAACGCCTCGCGGAGCCGCCGGCCGATCCGCTCGCTCGCCTCCCGGCTGCCGGCGGCCAGCGAGACATACCACCGTCCGGACGACCGTCCGCCATCCGGCGCGAACAGCGTATTGGCCGACAGGGGAACGACGCCTTCCCGCCGTTCCGGCGTGAACAGCAGCCCGCTCCGATCAAGCCGGGCCAGCAGTTCGGCGAACCGCTCCGTCTGATCGCACCAAGCGCGGTCCTCCCGTTCGGACTGCTTCATGTCTCCGCCCGTCCCGGCCGAGGCCTTCCACGCGTCCGGAAGCCCAAGCTGAAGGCAGGACAGGAAGCTTCTGTGTCCGCATCGCTCCCAATGCGTGCCGAGGCTGTAATTCAACAGCCCCATCGAATGCCGCGCATTGATCTCCACGACGGGATGGACGCGGCCATCGGCAAGAAGCATCGAATCGACGCATACCGGGCCGAAGTAGCCCTCCTCATACAGGCATCCCGCCAATTGTTCCATCGCCGCGAAGTACCCGGAAGCGTTCAGCCGCTCGGCCAATTCCGGCTCGGCCGCGTGCGAGCCGCCGTAATTGTGCCCGCGGTTCACCATCTGCTGAACGCCAAGCAGCGAGACGTCCCCGTCCGCCGCAATCTGGAGATGGCAGGAGAAATCAATCTCTTTCTCCAGCCACGGCTCCAGCAAAAGCTGCACCCGCTTGCCCGCCCGCTGCTGATCCCGGATATAGCCGATCAGCCGTTCCAGCAGCGGCGCGGAATCGACCGCAAGATTGCCGCTGCCCGAGACGCCGTAGGGATCCTTCAGCACGAGCTTCCCGGCCTGCCGCAGCAGCTTCGTCCCGATGCGCATCGCCTCGTCGGCATCCTCCGCGAGATGCCCCGGCGGATTCCAGCCCAAGCGGACCGCCAGCCGATGCGAATACGCCTTGGAATTGACCCGGGCCGCGATGTCTGCGGCGGGAACCCGATCCGCGGCGCCATAACGTCGGGCCAACGCCGCGGCGGACGGGATGGCCGCATAGACAGCCCAGGGCAACTCCTGCAGGCAGCGGAGCCACTGCTCCTGATCCGGCTGGCTTGCGATGGATTGGAAGATATCGTCTTCCCGTGATCCGGCAGCCCCGCTCCCGCCTGCCGCCGCCGTCCGGAAGCGGAAGCCAATCTCCCGCAAATAAGCCCCATGCGCCCTGTTCATGGGCTGCCGTGTGATCAGCACGCCGTCATCGCCGCAGAGCGGGAACAGCAGCTCGTCCATACATCCGGCGACCGCTCGCCCCCGAGACGCTCGAACCGCAGGCAGCTTCGCCAGATGATCGGGACGCCAATACGCTTCGGCATCGAATGTTCCGAGCACGATCCGAGGCCCGTCATAGACCGGCTTCAGCAGCGGCCGCACGGCCTCCGGCGCCGGACTACGCATGCCGCTCCGCCCCGGCATCCAGCTTCCCGAGGAAGCCCAGGAACGCCCGCACGCTCTGCAAATGCTCATACTCGAACCGTTCGAAATCGATCCGCACCTTCAACTGCTCCTCCACCTTCAGCATGAAATGAATGAGCTGAAGCGAATCGAGCCCGACATCGTCAATCAGATTCGTCTCCGGCGTCAGCCGCAGCTCCCAGGCCGGCTCCTCCTTCACCTCGCTGACCAGGCGAGCCAATGTGTCGATTGCGTGCATACCACCACTCCTGTTCTCTGTAAGTCGGATCGAACATCCTTAACCAACATATGAAGCCATAACAAGGAATATTTCACTCGATTTAAATGATATCGCTTTCACTTTCATCTTTTTTCATGGCTCTGCACGCTGCCCCCCCTAGACTCGCACATAGCGGTTTCCCGTATTTTTCTTGTCGCTGCTATCCCCTGCCTTCGCAGTCATCGCAAAAAAACCGTCCCGCAAGGCTGCTGCTCCCTTGCAGGACGGCTCTGTCATCTCAGTCTACATATGTCCCATTTGCTCCAATACGCGGTACAGGAGGACCGCCACCTGCGCCCGGGTCGTCAGGGCGTCCCCTGCGAACCCGCCTGCGCCCATGCCTTTGACCCATCCGGTCTGGTAGGCATACGCTACGGCCGCGCGCGCTTCCGGCGACACCTGCTCCAGCGCCGTCTCGTCCAGTTCCCCGGCCGGAGGTTGCGGCAGCTCCGGATGGAGCGCCGTCACGAGCAGAACGATCATCTCCTCGCGCCGCAGCGCCTCATGGGCGCCCGGCTCGCCGGACCGCCGCTTCCAATCGGGTTCCTTGCCCGTGATACGGTCCAGCAAGGTCATGAATTCGGCCTGCGTCACCGGATCGTTCGGCCCGAACCGGGTATCATTCCGGCCTGACACGACATGATGGGAAGCCAGCGCTTCAATCTTGGCCCGGCCCCAATGCTGCGCGATATCTGCAAATGTCTTTGCGTATTCCAATCCCGCATATTCGCCTGGCTGCCGTACCGGCACAGTCAGGACATGCGTGCCTTTTTTGCCCGGCTCATTGGCTATGCGCTTCGGCAGCCCGGCGTAACCCCACGATTCCGCTCCATGTCGTCCATAAATGCCGGCCGCTTGCGGATGCCGGACCAATTGTTTGTCCAGTTCCAATTCCAACAGCAGGGGCACGTTCCAAGCCGCGCTCTTCGAGCCGATGCCCGGTTCGCCCGCCTGTCCCCCCGCTCCCTGTTGCTTCCCGGCTGCCGGTTTTTGCTCCTGTGCCTGCTGTGTCCGCACCGGGGTCTTCATGCCAATGATGTCCGACACGAGCGCGGCGGTATCGCCCGAGACCAGAGCCTGGCGGGCGCCGCCCAAGCTGGAGCTTGCCTGGACGGAGAGCGTCAGCTTCAGTCCATCCCGGTCAATGAAATCCGGGATCGCTTCTGCCGGCACGGTCAATGCGAAGCGAAGTCCCTTCAGAAGCAACGCCTTCCCGGACTTGGCCAGCCTTTCGGTCGAGGAGTTGACTACCTCCACGACCGTCTCCGTATACTCCTTCCATGACAATGAGGACAGATCCAGCGCAACCGGAGCGCCGGCTTCCCCTGTGTCCAGCTCTTTCTCCAGCCAATCGGAAGCAACCCGCACGCGCGCCTGCTTGCCGCCCTGGCCATCGGTCACGTACAGCGTCCCTATCAAGCGGCCATCCGCCCGAATCGGGGTCCCGGTTCGCGAAGCCGGGCTTGAGCTTGAGTTTGAAGAGGATCCCGACCCCGAAGCAGATGATGGCGGATCCGGGCGGGTTGCTGGCGGCGTCGCAATGTCCGCCCCCTTCACCTTCACGAGCGCTTCTGTCTTCAGCGCTCCATAGACAATATGGATGCGGGCCTCCCCTTCTCTCAGGGCGGCAATGCGGCCGCCCGCTTCCGCCCGGGCGACTTGAGGGTTGGAGGATGTGAAGGACAATCCTTCCGTAATCGGGACGCGCTTCACTTCGCCTGCGGCATAGACGGCCGCCGTGACGGTCAACTGAGCCGATTCCCCCGCCTTCAATGCGAGCTCCTCAGGTTGGACATGGATCGAGCGCACTTCCTCTGTCGGAGGCACATCGGATTTCCTGACCGTGACCGGCACGACAGCCTCCAGTTCGCCATAGCTTACGGTCACCTTCGTCTCGCCTGCCTGCAAGCCGGTAACCCGTCCCGCCTCATCGACCGCGGCAATGCCGGCATCCTGTGAACGGAACACCAGGCCCTTCACCAGCGGGACCGTCAATTCCTTGCCCTCGGAATAGACTGCGGCCGTGACGGTCAATTGCGAAGCTTCCCCTTCCTTCAGTGCCAATTCCGGCGGGTGGACGGCAATTGAGCGAATCTCGCCCTCCGGGATGTCCGGAGCCGGGGACACGGTGACCCGAACGGTATCTTCCAGCCCCTCATACGTTGCCTTCACCGTCGCTTCGCCTGCCGACCGCGCCGTGATCAAGCCTTCCGCATTCACTTCAATGACTTGTTCACCGTCTGCCGCGTAGGCGGACAATGCAGTGACATCGCGCTCGTTCCCGTCCTCATCCTCCGCCTTGACATGCAATTGAAGCTGTTGTCCTTCGTACAAGCGGATATCACGCGGCTCCACCGTAATCTTCGCCACCGGTTGAGCGGGATCAGGGTGCGTGATGCGCGCGCGGATCATATAGTTCCCTTGCGAGGCTGCCGCCCGTGTCCAGGTTCCGTCCTCCAGCCTCCAGGATCGGCCGTGATTGATGCCCTCTTCATCGACGGCTAGCCCCGGCACATCAGGATAAGCGCCGTCCTGGATATAGGCGACATAGAAATCCCCGTCAACGAACGGACCATTCGAAAAAGAAAGCTCGGTCCATTCCCCGTCCAGGCGGGCCGTTCCCGCGTGCGGACCGGAGAGCAGCCCGCCCGGCTGCCCGTCGGGTCCCGATGCGTCATACAGCGCATACCGGAAGGCCGTTCCGCCCGGAACCGGCCATCCATCAGCCCAGAAGAACATGCGCGCCCCGGTCACCTGGGCCGGGCCGTCGCTTGTCATGCGCACCGCATAGCCATTGCCTGAACTATAAAAAGCTACCGCATTATCCCCCTCCCCCCGATCGTAAGCCAACTCGTCCTCTGTCCCGCGGAAAGATTTCAGCGCAATCGGGTTCGTCACCGCCCCTTCCGCACGGATCTGCTGCTCATATGGCCAATACCCGCGCGCAGAGACGAGCAGCGTGTAATCTCCAGCGTAGACCTCCAGCGTGTAGTTCCCCTGTTCATCCGCAACGGCGGTTGGCACATGCGCATCTTCCCTTACCCGTACCGCCGCCCCGGCAATCGGCTCTCCCGTCGCCTTATCGGTAATAACGCCGCTGATCGTGGAGCTTGAGAGCGGCTGCAAATGAATATTCGCCTCGGTTCGCTCCCGATCATGTATCGTCACCGTCTGTTCGGCCGTGTGATAGCCATACGCTTCTACCCGCATCGTATACGTCCCCGGCGGGTGCGTCAGCCGATAGCGGCCCGTCCCGGAATCGGTCTTCGTCGAACGGTCCGTCTCGACGATCGTAACCGTCGCCGCGGCAGGAAGGCCGGAAGAGCGTTTTCCCTCCCCGTCTGCCGTCTGAAGGGAGGCGGTCTCCTGCTTCATGCTTCTCCACGCCGACAAGCTCGGGGCTGTTGGCGCTTTCTTCGCCGCCGCTTCCCTCGAAGTCGCTTGTTCTTCCTTGCCCGCTGCTCCTGTCCCCGCTTCTTCGGCAGGCTTGGCCTCGGTCCCGGCTGGAATGAAAGTCTTGACTGGCAGCGTATCCCGCACCTGAATATCATCCAAATACCACCCGTTCGCCAGAGAGGCTCCTCCGGTCTTCAGCCGGAAGCGGATGTGCACCTTCTTGCCGGCGTATTTGCCGATGTCGATCTCATCCATATACCAAAACCTTTTGGGATGGTTCGTATTATAGGTTGGCTTCGGATAGGCCGCCAGACTTTGCCACGCAGCGCCCCCATCCTCGCTAATCTCGACATAGCCCTTATCTCCGTCCTCCAGATCATACCACTGCTGAAAGTAGAACGACGCATGCTTTGCTCCCGTCAAATCAATTTCCGGGGAAATGATGCTTTGATTCGTATTTTTCGAGACATATCCAGCGAAGTTCGTGCCGATGACGTTCTTGCCGGAGACGGCCTGCGGCGGTCCATACTTCGGGTCGGGAACCCCATGCTCCCACTCGTTCGGCTCGCCTTCACGCGTCCAACCCCTGTCCCCGCCTTCGAAATCTTCGCCGTAAATAAGCTCCCCTCCGGTAAATGTCCAGCTCACCTCGTTCGAAGCTTCGCTAAGCACATGGCTGTATGTCCTCGCCTTGGCGATATAAAAGTATGTTCCCTGCTGCGGCAAGGGGTGGTCGGCGAAGTTGCGTCCGGTGCTCACGCCAATCTCCGCGTACGATCCGCCTGGCTCCGGCGAACGGTAGATGACGTACTCCTTCACATCGCCTTGCGGCTCCTGCTCCCATTCGAGGATGACCTTGCCCGGGGCGTTACTCCGCGCCTTCACCTTGGGAGCGTCAGGCTGGAGGTTAGTCGGTCCGATAAGCTCGATATCGTCGACATACCAACCTTCATCGCTTCCGTAGGCTCCCCGGAGATTAAAAAGAACGAAAATCCGATCTCCTTTGTACGGAGACAAATCGATGTAGTCCGTTTTCCAATCGCCGCTTTTCCCGTCAAATTGCTTCGCGAGCTCGAATTCGAATTGCCTCGACTCCCGTCCGATAAAAACCTCTGCCTTGTCCAGCAGAATCGAGTACCAGCTTCCGAGCTTGTGCCAATGCTTGAAGCTCAGTATCGTATGCTCGCTGTCCCGCAGATCGATAAGCGGCATGACGAAGTAGGCCTCTTCCGCCCCGGTAGGGTAATTGCCGTCAAGCCGGGTCGCCATCACTTTGCTTCCCGAGCCCGCCTTGCCCGGCCCGCTCGTCGGGACGCCCCATTCCCAGATGCCCGGTTCCCCGCCGAAGCCGTAGCCCTCGATGTCCGTCTCGAAGTCCTGCGCATATCCGAGCTTGACTCCCTCCGAGACTTCCACGGGCCACCAGGCGGATACCTTCTCGTTGCCTCCGAAATCCACTGCCCGAATCCGGTATTCGATTCCAGCGGTGTCCAGCATCGATGACGGGATAATGCCCTCATAGATTCCATCCCGGTAATCCCCCGACATCCGAACCATAGATATTGCAGTTCCAGCCTGTTCCCCCTTCTTCTTCACTTCCAGTTCCGCCCGGGTGACGCTGATGTCATCCATAATTCGGGCCGATATTTCCTGATCCAGCGCGTTGAACACGAGCGTCAGGGGCTGATGCTCGATGACTGGTTCTTCGTCATCCTCTCCATCCACCGTTACCGCGCCTTCAAGTTCGCCCAGACCCGCTTGCTGGGTGGAGACGGCATTCAGAGCATTCACGATGCCCGATCCATAGCCATTGTTCGGACTCTGCGGGAACGTATTGTCCGTCAACGCGATGGCCGTGTCCTTCAAAATCTTCTCGACTTGATCCACCGTCAGTGAATGGTTGGCCTGCAGCAGCAGCGCGGCAACTCCGGCCACATGCGGAGCGGCCATCGATGTCCCGTTCATGAGAGCGTAAGAGCCGCCCGGGACGGAGGAACGGATGCTAACGCCAGGCGCCGACACTTCCGGCTTCATCTGCCCGTAAGGAGACGGGCCTTGGAGCGAGAAGTCAGCCAGCCGATTGCTGCTGTTGACCGCTCCGACCGCGAACGATTCCGGATAGTTCCCCGGCGGGGTAATAGACCCCGGCCCGCCGTAATTATAAGGAGGTCTCGTATTGCCCGCCGCAAATACAGGCACGATGCCGGCAGAGCGCCATGACCGGACGATATCCTGAAAAAACTCGTTCTTCCCGGCCTGCACGTTTCCCCAGGAATTGTTGACAATATCCGGAGCCAGCTCGGGATAGGCGCGGCCCGAGTCGTCGGTCGGCGCCAATATCCATTCGCCTGCCGCCAAAATGCCTGCGTCCGTCGCCTCCCCAGCCGAGTTGAAGATGCGCGCCGCGATCCATTTCGCCTGCGGCGCGACCCCGATCGGGTTGGTGCCATCAGGCTCCGATCCGACCATCGTGCCCATCACATGCGTTCCGTGGGCGTTGCCGTCAAAAGGCAGCTTCTTCTTTTCCGGCGTGGCGTCATACCAGCTTAACTCTGGCCGATCGACCTGCCCTTGAGCATTATAGCCTCTCCACTTCCGCTTCAGCGCCGGATGATCCAGATCGACGCCCGAATCCATGTTGGCGACGACGACGCCCATGCCGTCAAAGCCTTTGTCCCACGCTTGACCCACATTCAAGTTGCGCAAATTCCAAGGCAGCTCGACTGCTGCATCGGCTCCTCCCGTCCAGTCCTGAGCCGGTTCCCCCGCTCCATCCGCCTTGGACGGCCCGGTGTCGGGTACGGCTTGCCCCTTGTCGAGCACCTCCAGCATGTATTTGCGGTTCGGGGTGATGCGCTCTACCGCGGGATGGGCTGCCAGCCGCTCCATCACCTCCCGCGTGCTGGTGACCGCGATAGCGTTAACGATATAGAAGGAGCGGTAATCCTGCACCGAGCCATTCTGGAGGCCCGCTTCCAGTTCCTCGCTGATCCCGGCCTGAGTCCGATCGGCTGTCTCCTTCAAGTCGTTCAAGACAAAGCTTCGCACGGTCAGCTTGCGCTTCGCGGATGTCTCCCCGCTCAAGGCGGAATAAGACTTGGCCAGCTTCGCGGCGGCCTCCACGTCGCTCTGCTCCCGCAGCTTCACAATATAAGTCCCTGTCCCTTCCTGCCCGAACTCGTCATAGACTTCGCCATCTACAACGGCGGGCGGCAGACGAATCCTGTTGGATTCCGCCATCTGGACCGAGTTATCGGTCTGTTCTCCCGCGTGCGCATACACTCCCGGTACGGAAGTCATGCCCATAATGAGCGCGATGACGAAAATCAGCCATCGCCGCAGCCAAGCTTTGCCTTTCACATTCCATTCCTCCTTGTCCCGATTCTATTACCTTGATGAACAAGCCCAAGAAGTTGATAGAATTGTACACAAATTGAAATATTTTGTAAATGAATTTTTATAAACCATTTATGGATCATACTCTCATTTTTGAATTCTTTCTATTTTGGAAGAAAGTATTTCCGAGCCCAATCGTCATAAAAGCGCTTCGATCGTCACCAATCTGCAAGGCAAGGGACTGCATTCGGCATGTCCCCGTATCGAAATATGTCCTAAAATTCTGACTTGTCTTCACGCAAAATCAGCCGCTCCCTCCGTTGATTTTGGCCCTTGCTCCCTTGTTCCTCCGACCCTGCGAAGCAGGCGGCGCTGTTAGTTCCCGGCCTTTCTATCAAACATTTTCAATGATTGGCCGATATAGTAAATAACATCCTGAATCTAGCAGCTTGGAAGAACACCCGCCGTACTTCATTTTTATGGAGAAGGAGACAGACTAAGCGATGAAAATCAACAATGGGTCGCTGCTTCCCCCGAACCTGTACAACATGAGCAGTCGTGAGGGAGAAACCGGACGCGCCATGCAACTCGAAGCGGGCAAGCCTGTTGGGGCGAATTATGACACGGTTGAGATCAGTCCGGCCGGACGGAAGCTGGCGGAGGATGCGATTGTGCATCACCCGGCGGCGCAGGTATCTATGCCCTCCAAGCCGGCGGGAGCGCCCGATGATTATGTCAACATTGGCGATTTGATGAAGCGATTTGATCCGGAAGGACACCAGCAGATGAATGAAGCTATGATGAACGGTGGCGACTGGTTCGGCATCATGCTGAAGTTCGTCCATCGCATCCCGGACAACAAGCACTGGATCAGTACGTATCTGAAGGAGGAAAAAGAGGGGATAACAGCGGCAAAAACGGCAGCGGCTTTCTCTCCTCAGCAGACGGTTCAACCTGCAACGCCAGCTGATTCGGTCTTGTCCGAGCTTCAAGCTCTGTTGAAAAAGAATCCGTTCATGCTGGACGATGAGACGGGCCGGAATCTCTTCTTGTTTGTGCGAACGCTGCAAGCGGAGACAAAATAGAACGCGGAGTTCATACGTACCTTCCCTGGAAGCTGGGGCTGTCCTATATTTTGGGTCCGAACGAGACAGCCCTGCCCCTTCCCCCGCTTCTTACAGCTCAACTTTGCCGGACAAACTGTAAAAATGCAGTTTTCCTCTATGACGTTTACTCCGCTGCAGGAATTCCTGCAAAACTGCACCATTTTCAGCTTATACAGTAGTTCGAAAGCAGAAATCAGTAAAAATGATGTACTTTCGAAGGAAAACTATCAAATCATAGATAAAATAGCGCAAATTGCTGTATTTACGCAGAATTTAACTGCTAAGGGAGCAGCAGACATCCTGAAGCAACTTAAACATATCAGAAGCCGGGGCCTCCGACCCCGGCTTTCTGTCTCTCTGCCTAGTATTCATCATAGAAGCCGCTCTTGGGCAGAAGCCCATCATATCGCTACACGCGGGCTTCCACCGGGACCCGGCCGATCATATCCGCGAGCTTGACCGGCATGCCTCCCTGGAGACGGGATTCCTCCGCGGCAAAGGCGATTAAGTGGCTCTGCAAGGAGGCTGTCGCCGAGGTCAAAGCCGACGGCGACGCTTCCTCCTGATGCTCGCGCACCAGATGGAGGAAATCGGCGACCATCCGCTCGTCCCCGCCGCCATGGCCGTCGCCGGAGACGCCGCAGTGGAACTCTACCCGCTCGCCGGTGGCAAAGCGCTTCAGCGTATACGTTCCATCCTCCATATTGCCGATAATCTCGCCCTTCGTTCCCATGATGCGCACGCTCCGAACCTCTTGCTCCGCGAAGGCCGACAGCGTGAAATTGGCATTGGCTCCGTTCGCGAATTCCATGTTGACGATCTGGTGGTCGACCACATTGTTGTCGCAGCGGTAGACGCAGCGCCCGAACGGGCCTTCCTTCAAGGCGGTCATGATGCCTTCCGGCGACAGATCATGCGTAATGTAGCGCGCCCACGGGTGCTCCGGCGGCTGGTTGTACAGCTTGAGCGCCGAGAAGGGGCAGCTTCGCTCCACCTGGCAGCCGTCCGTGCAGCGGGCGGTGGAGCCTGCCGGCGCATGCTCCTCCCGGAAATGCATCAAGGATCCGTAAGAGCTGACGCTGACGCAAGGCTCATCCATCAGCCAGGAGATAATGTCGAGATCATGGCATGATTTGGCGAGAACCATCGGACTCGATTCGTCCGAGTTCCGCCAGTTGCCCCGCACGTAGCTGTGCGTCATATGGCGGTAGCCGACATATTCCGAATGCTGGATCGCCGCGATCGTGCCGACTTCTCCCGCGTCGATGCAGCGCTTGATGCCGGACCAGAACGGCGAATACCGCAGCACATGGCTGACCGTCAGCACCCGGCGGTGAGCGAGGGCGGCCTGCTCGATGCGGATGCACTCTTCGGCCACGGGCGACATCGGCTTCTCCAGCAGGATATGGTATCCCAATTCAAGCGCCTTCATCGCCGGCACATAGTGCAGCCGATCCAGCGTGCTAATAATCATGACATCCGCGATGCGGCCCTGCTCGAAGGCCTGCTCCCACGAACGATATACATATTCCGGCGCGATGCCATGAATCTCCGCGATGCGCTGCCGCCGCTCCTCATTCGGCTCCGCGACCGCCACGATTTTCAATTCCTCCGGATGCTTCTCCGCATAGGGACCGTAAATATACCGTCCTCTGCTTCCGGCTCCAAGCAATACGGCAGTTACTGTCTTCACAAGGGTTCCTCCTCGTCATGGTGATTGCTGTGCCCTGATCGTACGTCACCGGACGAGGAGCCGAAAGAGACTTTTCGATACATTCATATACTCTTCTTGACCTCCCTGGCCTGCCGCTGGAGCCGATATTCCTGCGGGGTCGCCTGATTCTGCTTCTTGAAAAAGCGGATAAACGCCAGCGCTGAATTGTAGCCCAGCGCCGCCGCAATCTCATTGACCTTCATCGGGCTGTTCAGCAGCCATTCCTTCGCCTTCAAATTCCGGTACTCATTGATGTAGTCGGACAGGCCGATACCCGTCAGCTGCTTATACAGGCGCGAGAAGTAAGACGGATTGAGCCCGACATGATCCGCAATGGCGATAAGCGAAATATCACGAGACAGATGCTCCTCGATAAAGCGGTGCACCTTCTTGACCAGATCGGCCGGCACCTGCCCTCCTTGGGCTGCCTGGCGCGCGAAGAAGCAGTCGGCCAGATTCCAGAAATACTGCTTCACATCCGGCCACGAGACCGCTTCATCCTTCTGGTACAGCAGCGTCGCGTCCAGCTTCGCGTGCACCTCCTGGCGGAACGGCTCGTTCTGATCCATGCACGACAGGAAAATGGAGGCGAGGGAATGATACAGCTCCATTTTGCGCCCGTAGGCATGCGAGTCATCCGTCCAGATGGCAGTCAGGTGAAGATACAGATTATTGAACTCTTCCCGGCGGTTGTTCTCCAGACATTGCAGGAGCAGCTGCAGCCGGGTATGGTGGCAGTAATCGTTCGCCGCATCCTCGCCTTCCTGCAGCTTGAGCAGATCCGAGTCCGTCACAATCACGGCGGGAGACAGGCCAAGCCCATAGACGAAGCAATATTTCAGCATATGGAAGCGTTCCGAGATCATGGGCCAATTCGTCGGCTCGCTGCTCAGGGCGAAGGAGACCGAGACGCGCAGCAAGCGCTGGCATGTCTGCTGAATGTTCTCCAGCATAGCGCTGATATGCGAATACCCCTTCTGCCACGCCGCAGCCTCGGAGGGACCTGTCTCCCGGGGCTGCAGCAGCCACACGATGCGGGAATTATCACAAACACAGGAGTAGCATTGCATCTGCGGCGCCGCGTACTCTTCGGCAATGTTCTGCACGGCGTACAGCAGCAGCGCCTTGTCCAGCGGCGTGAACGATTCCTTCCACGTGTCCACCCGGCCCAGCAGCAGCAGGATCGGCCGTTCCGCCTGCAGCGGAATGCCCAGCTCCCGCAGGTGGAGCGCCCGCTCGGCCGCTGCCTCCTGCTTGCCCTGCAGCAGCTCCCATATATACTCCTTCTGCAGCAGCGGCAGCGCCTGGCGCGCCCGTTCATTGGCCCGCTCCAGCATCCGGAGCTGATCCCCTTCTTCGTCCAGCTTCGCCATCGCGCGCTCGACCGAGCTGATGATTTTGTCGTCGCTCTCGACCTTCAATATATAGTCGAAGCCGCCATACGCCATGGCGCTCCGGATATAATGGAAATCATTGTAACCCGTAAGAAAAATGACTTTGCAGGACGGCCAATCCGTCTGAATGATCTGCAGCAGCTCGATGCCTTCCAGTCCCGGCATTTTGATGTCGGAGATGACGATGTCCACCCGGTGGCTGCGCATGAGCTGGAGCGCCTCTTCCCCTGAATACGCTTTCATCACTTCCAGCTCCAGATGCTTCGTGGTCTGGAACAATTCCAGCAGCCCGTCAACAATGATGGGCAGATCGTCTACGATGAGCAGTCGACGCATAGCCGATTCCTCCTTTATTCTACGCCAAGATGTATAAGTACTTTGAGCCCGCCAAGCGCAGAGCGCGACACTTCCAGCCCGTATTCCGCACCATAGTGAAGCTGTATCCGCCGATGCACATTGATAAGCCCCGTCGTCTCCTCCATACGATCAGCCGAATGCGCTAACCGGGCGCGCAATTGCTCCAGCCTGTCATCATCCAGATTGTTGCTGTTGTCTTCCACGCCGATGGTCATTCCGTCAGCCCGCACCTCGCTATACACCCACAGCTCGCCCGGTTCCGCCATGCCGCCGATGCCATGCTTATAGGCATTCTCGATAATCGGCTGCAGCACCAGCCGTGGAACCCGCAGCGGCGGCGTCTCGACATCGAAGCGGACCCGGATCCGATCGCCATAACAGATCGTCTGCATCTCCACGTACGTGCGCGAATGCTTTACTTCCATCTCCAGCGGAATAACATCCTCATCGTCCCGGGTAATAAATTGAAAATACTCGCCGATGTAGAGACAGAATTGGTATGCCTTCTCCTTATGCTCGGACTTGATGAGCCGGCACAGCACGAAGAAGCAGTTGTACAGAAAATGCGGATTAATCTGCGATTGCAGCCGCTTCAGCTCGGATCGCTGGCTGCGTATTTGCTGTTCATAATTTTGCTCGATCAGCGTCTTCAGCGAATGAACGGTATCGTTGAAGGCCTGGTACAGATAACCGAACTCGTCGCGTCTGCGTTCTATCGGAACCGGCACCAGCTCCAGCTTCTGCACCCGCTTGAAGCCATGAATCAATCTCATCAACGGGCGGTACATCAGCTTCATCAGCGAATACGAAAAAAACGTCCCCACGACAACCGCAAGACCGCACGCCCACAAAAACCACCGCTTATACGTCTGAATCGGACCCAAGACGGCGGATTCCGGGATGCAGGTGACGGAATAGGATTTCCATACGTCCGAGTACTTGAATACGGTAAGATAGCGTTCGCTTCCGAACTCGACCATCTCATAGCCTTGCTTTATCCCCGCCAGCTGCTTGTCGCGCACGAAATTCGTAAGTTCCAGCTCCTGAAGCGGAGACTGGTCATTGCTCCGAATCACCCAGCCCCGCTCCATATTCATCAGCATGCTCTCGCCGCCCAATGAACGGGTAATTTGTTCTAATGCTTCCTTGATCTTGCGCGTAGACAGTTCTACGCCAACGACATAGAGCGGATCCTTGAACGTATTGGTCGGATACTGCATCGTCAGGAACAAGCGGTCGTTCCAGTAGATGAACGGATCGTCGTAGAACGGCCCGCTATGCTGCATCGCGGCATATTCCTCCTGGCTCATCCCCGTCTCGTACTGCACGCTGAGCAGGGTGCGCCCGAGCTTGGGCACATAGGCCTTCGCTTCGCGGATGAACGGGCTCGAGTTCTTCATCAGGTCGAGCCGCTTCTGAATGAGCGTGATGCTGTGCGCGCGCTCATAATATGTCAGATCGGCGCCGAGCGCCGCCAGCTCCATCAGATCATTGTCCATCACATAGTTCGGCAAATACTGCACGATGCGCTGAACCTCCTTATCCAGCGAATCGAGGTAGAAGCTGGTCGTGTTCAAGGTGGAATGCGAGATTTCGGTCTGAATGCTGTCTGCTCCCCGCTCATTGATGAACCATGTGATCATCATAAGGGGGAGCAGCACGATCAGGAACACGCCCATCATTTTCATAAAAATCGAGGAGTCTTTCAATCGGAATAATAGATTCATCAGGCGTTCCCCCAGACGTGAGTTGTTCGGGTCGAACTATTATTCTTTGACACTCCCCATGACAATTCCTTTAATGAAGAACCGCTGCAGGAACGGATAGATCGCCAGGATAGGAAAAGCGGCGACAAAGATCTGGGCGGCTTTGCTCGTCCGGTCGGACAGCTTCTGCATCAGCTCGATGTCCTGGGACTTCAGGAAGCGAAGATCCATCTTGATAATGATCGACTGCAAAAAGGTCTGCAGCGGATATTTATCCGGATGGTTCATCAGGATCATCCCGTCGAACCAGCTGTTCCAATGCCAGACGATGGTGAACAGGCCCGTCGTGGCGAGCGCCGGCAGCGAGAGCGGCGCATAAATTTTCCACAAGGTCGTAAAATGGCCCGCCCCGTCAATCTTCGACGATTCCTCCAATTCCTTCGGCAGATTGCGGTAGAAATTAAGCAGCAAAATGATGTTGAACACTTGAATCGCGCCCGGCAGCACCAAGGCCCAGATCGTATCGATGAGCCCGACCGCTTTGACGGTCATATACCACGGTATCAAGCCGCCGTTGAACAGAATCGTAAAGACGAAGACCCATACATAAAGGGTACGCATCCGGAATTGACTTGTTTCCTTCGATAACGGATAGGCCGTTAAAATCGTCAAAAACATGCTGAGCGAGGTGCCCAACACGACGCGCTGAATCGTAATCCAGAAGGCGCGCAAATATTCCGGCTTGCCGAACACGTTCTGATACGCCGCTGGCGTGAACTCTACCGGCCAGAGCAGGACTTTGCCTGCGGAGGCCGCATTGCCCGAGCTGAATGAAATCGCGAGAATATGAATGATGGGCATAAGACATAGAAGCGACAGTACCGCCAGAAATACGAAATTGCAGCCCAGAAACAGTCGTCTGCCGAATGACTTTTTCATAAGTATGACCGTTCTCCTTTGCTAGAAAATGCGATAATTGGCGAAGCGGTAGGCCAGGACATAGGATACGGAAATCAAAATGAACGAGACGACCGATTTCAGCAATCCAACCGCCGTGGCGAATCCGTACTGCGCCTGCTCGATCCCCATCCGATAGACAAAGGTATCGATGATATCCCCGCTCTCATAGACCTGCGGACTGTACAGGTTGAAGATCTGATCGAAGCCCGCATTGAGCACGTTGCCGATATTGAGCGTCAGCATCAGCACGATAATCGGCATCATCCCCGGCAAGGTGACATACAAGGTCTGCTTCCAGCGGCCCGCGCCGTCAATCTCCGCGGCTTCATACAGCGCCGGATTAATGTTGGTGAGCGCGGCCAGATAGATGATCGTGCCGAAGCCGAACTCCTTCCACACATCCGTGATGACCATGACATATGGGAACCAGCTATTGTCTCCGAGGAAAAATATCGGCTTCACGCCGAACAGCCCCAGCAATTGATTCAATATGCCTGTAGATGGAGACAGGACGTCGATGACAATGCCGCTCAGGAGCACCCACGATAAGAAGTGGGGAAGATAGACCATGGTCTGGAACGCCCGCTTGACCCATTCCTTGCGCAGCTCATTCAGCAAGATGGCGATCGTAATCGGGACGATCAGACCCGCGATAATTTTCATCGTTGCAATATACAAGGTGTTGAAGACGATGCGGCCGATGTCCGGATAATCGAGGAGGAACTGGAAGTTCTTCCACCCGACGAACGGAGAACCGAACAGCCCCTTGGTCGGGATATACTTTTGAAATGCCATCAATATGCCGGCCATCGGAATGTAGCTGAATAGGATGACGAAGATGAGCCCGGGAATGAGCATGATATGCAGCGGCCATTCTCGCTTCCACATACGAGACCATTGATTCATTATGCATCACCTGCTTGGAGTAATTAGAAAAAGGGGGGAATCGAAGCATTCCGATTCCCCGCACACCACGTTAACTAGGCCATACTCATGAAAAATCTTGCTTCACGGCTGCCATCACAACCGATTACTTATTTTTGGCATACCATTCGTTGACTTCCTTCGTAATATCGTCCCCGCCCAGCTTCTTCCAGTCAGCGACAAACTTGTCGAATTCATCGATGGAGACTTGGTTCATAATGATTTTCATGAAGATTTCATCGCGTTTGCGGTTCAAAATCTCCCGCTTCTCCACCATCGTCGGTGTCGGCGCGCCCCAGAACTTGTTCTGATGGAACAGATTGTGCTCCTTCAAGTAAGGGATATTCGATACCGCTCCGTTCGGTCCGGAGATAAGGTATTCCCACCACATGCTGATATCTTCGCCATTCACGTATTTCATCGCCCGTTCGAAGCGCGTTTTTTGGTCCTTCGTCTTCGGCAGAGTCTCATCCTTCGTCTCAATCGCCTTCGGCAGCACTTCCCCGTTATCGCTCGTCAGGTTGAATGCCATGACCGGGTTGAGGAGCCAGTAGTTATTGCCTTTTTCCTTCAGATCCTTGCCGTATTCATACACCTTCTGCTCCGGCGTCGGATGATTGTCAACCACGATCCATTGGTTCAGCAGCTTGATCAGCGCTTCCGGATGCTTGGCATTCTTGGACACGACATAATAGCTCTCCGTTCCCAGTTCGATCTGCGTGGACGCTTCCGTGCCGTCAATGGAAGGCAGACGGTATACGCTCCATTCCTGCACCACCTTGCCGTCCTTCACGGCAGCCTGGGCCAGATGGGCCGGCGTCCACTCCGCGCCGTACAGCACGCCAATTTTGTCGCTGAAAATCAGTTCGGACGCTTTCTGCATATCCTTCACTGCGAATTCCGGGTCGATCAAGCCTTTCTTGAACATCTCCTGAAGCGCGCGCAGCGCTTCCTTCATCTCCGGCTGAATGTCACTGTTCACCAAGCCGCCTTGGCCGTCTTCAATCCATTGATTGAAATAAGCATGATATCCATTCAGGAAGCCGACCAGCCCGAGCGCGCCTTCATCGAACTTCTTGTTCAGCGCCAGGCCGTAGGATTTCCCCGTGCCGCCCGGATCCTTCGTCGCGAAGGCTTCCATAATCGTCATCAGATCCTGCATCGTCTTCGGCTCCGGCAGGTTCAGCTTCTTCAGCCAATCGGAACGCACCCACAAGAGCTGCGGCGCGAACGGGTTGCCCGTCTGCGGGATGGCCATCAGCTTGCCGTCGAACGTGCCCGATTTCATCTGCAGGCCGCCGTCCTTCAGCATGAACTCCTTCGTCTCGTCCGTCGCATACTGGTCGTAGACCTCGGTCAGGTCCATAATCATATCCGCCTCGATCAACTGCTGCACCTGTGCCGGAGTAGCCGGGAAAAAATCAGGAATATCATTGGTGGCAATCGCCATCTTCAGCTTCTCCTGGAATTGAGGGCCGTTCACGACGCCATCGACAACCCACTGGTTCTTTATGCGGACGCCAACGTCTTTTTCATACGCATCGTACACGGCGTTCTTGTCGAAATTTTCCCCTTCGTCAAACTTCAAATACGGATCTTGCGCACGAACCGTCGATATTTCCAAGACAGTCTCTTCCGGCGAACCTGCAGCCGTATCCGCGGGCTTGTCTGCCGGCTGCTGCGATTCCGCCGGCTGGCTGCTGCAGGCCGTTACCACGAGACTCAAGATGAGCGTAAGAATCAACCCGAATTTCCGCACTCTCTTCACGTCTGACCCTCCCATTGTGAATGGCATGATTATGTCTTCTTTCTATCTCCATTATAGGTAGCGCTTTCAGCCAAGGGCTATATACCGGTGTTTACTTCCGTATACAACTGTTGCGGAGCGCGAAAAAAACCGTGGTTCCCGGGGGAAAACACGGTTGGGAAGGCTAATTGCACTGGGCTTGCTTGCTATCAAAAAACCCGAGACGTTCACTTTCACAGGCATCCTTGATGAACCAAATGATAACGAATTACTCATAATTCAATTTCGTGGAGTCGTGGGATTAATCGCAGGGATAGTGATGATGGTGTTTGATTTACAGAACTTTCTGGTCTGAGAAGCTGCTGCCTTTGACCCCATTCCCATTGTCCAGAACAGCCAATGCTCCGAAAATGACTACTCCTAAGGCGGCCAAATACTTGCAAATCTTAATAATCATTAGATATCCATCAACACCTTCAAAGTATGATTTGAGTTGTAGTATAGACAATCAATCCCAGGCCATGACGTAAAACTACAATATGAATGTTTCGCGATTGTGGAAGACAATTCCTCTCGCCATGTCTATAGAAGGACTACGCTCAAAGAGAGCAAAAGTCTATATCTTTTTAGGAGGACACCGAAATGGGCAAAAAAGTGGTAGTAAAAATTGCTGATCTAACCACAAAACACGGAATATCGGTGCGGGAATTGTCCCGCTTAGCGGATGTCCGCCATGCTGCGCTAAGTGAACTGTCGAATGGCAAACGCGCAAACATCAACTTCGCCCATATCGAAAAAATCGCCGACGCGCTGGGCATCGACGATATTCGGGAGATTATTGATTTAACAAAGCACTAGAAAATAGATTGTATCTACTAATTCTGCATCTTAATTTTATGTAAATTCTTTATCGATAAGTGAAATTATGGGGTACAGAAATTTTCGGTACTCAACATTATTGAAGAACAATAATTGTTGGTGAGCAAGTAATGGATTTTCTACTATATAAGATATTGTTAATTCTCGTAACCTTTTAGAGAATGTATCACGTTCAAACAGATTTTCAATTGCATCAAATAAGATTTTTAGGACTTCTTTTAATTTGTGTTCGTATAAATTTAGATCATTAGTTAACAGATCGAAATAAACTCTCCTTGACATGGTACTTTTTTGATAAATGCCTAAGAAGTATGTATTGAAGACACGACCAAGTTTGCCATTTCCTGTGTTCCTCCTCATAAAATTTGAAAATTCTTTCTCTTTCATTATTATGTCCTCTATGTCTTCATCATCAAACAATTGTTTATATATCACTTTAAAAGAATCAATTATTGGTTGAATATCGTAAAGAAAGCCGCTTGTTGTTTCTTTTAGCACAAAAGCATTTTCCTCGTTAATCGCACCATTTAACAAAAGATAAACTACAAATACAATCTCTTTTGGAGAAAGTCCTTTTGGGAATAATTTATCAATTTTGTTATAATTCAAATGCGAGAGTCCTGTGGAAATATATTTATATCCAACTTTTTTAAGTTCGTAATAATCTACTAAGAGATTATTATCTTGAATGTACTGAAGGCATACTGCAACACCTAATTCAGTAATTACAATGTATTCATTAAAGAAAAGCACTAGCCCTTCCTTTTCTAAAAAAGCTAAATGCTCCTGAGTGTTTGCTTCTTTATGATTCTCTTCACCAATAATGTCTATTTTACGCATATCCTCCGTAAAATATTCTCTCTTTAATCTTCTAACAACAAATGTGCTCATCCATTTAGAAAAATTATTTTCATCTAAAAGAGCAGTTTCATTTAGCTTTCCAAGATAGTGACTATTGGCATTATATACTTTCTTTAAAGTATTTAGATAATGTTCCATCATCCACACCTTATCTCATTGATTGTAAATGCGCTTTATCCAATTGATGATCAACTTTAACAAAAATGCCACACCCAAATGTTTCGATTTCCATAATTGACTCATATACTTTTGATGCTAATTCAGTACCAACATCTCCCCATTCGTCAACCAATAAAATCAATCCCAAATAGGCATTATTCTTTTTAGAAGCAAAACTTCTTACTGTCATGGCAGAGTCTGTTCCTCCGCTTATACCATCACTTGTACTTACTTTTCTATCCTTGATAAAAAACTCCTTTTTCTCAAAATCATAATCCAAAAGATTGTGCATTCTCACGTTATTTACATCTTTTACTTCGAAATAATACTTACATCTTTCAAACATATATTTATTAAACAGTTCAATTATTGATCTATGCAAATTTGTGCGGAGAGAGGCTTCAACAATTTGTATTGAATTAACATCATCCATATTATCTAATTGCAGATACTCAGTTACAGCTCTAATATCCTGTATAATTTTTGTCATACTATTAATATCTCTCAATTTTTTAGGGAGCAGGAATTTATTTGAGTCATTTTTCAAGCTTTCTTCAAGCTCCTTTTTATAAAACTCTAATTTACGGGTTAATGACTCCTTATCTTCTCCCCCATAACTAAAATCTGTTTTATCTATACACTTAAATAAATTGATATAATTTGAAAAGTTCTTATCACGTATCACTTTAGAAAGAAAATCCGATACTGTTTCATTACTTTCAGTACAATCTAATTTGGCACACAACTTAATTAGATTACGAATTTTCGATAATTTCTTTTTTAATTCATCTACCTGAGCTATAATATGTACTTGTTTTCTTTTAATTTCATTACAATGACTTAACTCTTCTTTAATTATCTTTTCATGGGCAACAATATATTCTTTAAGTGAAGCAATGTCCGACTGCATTGAATTAATTTTATTAATATAATTTTGATAATCATCTATTGTCTTAATATTAATCTGATGACCAAAAAACTTCCCCCCTATCACCTGAGGCACAATCTTCCTCCCTTTGCAATTTTCGGTAACACCCCAAAAAATAACCCCATTTTCTTTTACTAGAACATCATCCCATTCCTCTAAAAAAAGCTCTAACTTATTTGCTAAATTATCGAGACCGAATTTATATGGCAACCCTTCATACGAGTTCAATGCCACAATATATTGTTCTAGCCTATTAACACTATCTTCTCGTCCAGATTTATTTTTTTCTATTTCTATACAAAGTTTATTTAATTCTTTTTCAATTTTCTGCTCATACTCATTTAATTTATTTATTGAGTTATTTCCCATTTCACCAGGGAGTACCTTGCTTAGCTCATGAACATCATCAATAATCGAAAATGGAAGATCTATTTTAGAAATCAGATCAATCGCTTTAGAAATATACGTTATTTCATTTCGGATTTCTGTTTCTTCTTTTAGATTATCGTTATAATTTACCTTCTCCATAAACTTCTTTACTGTTTTATCTACACTATTTTTAATTGACTCCAATGTCATTATAAATTCATCGGTGATTTCTTTATGAACATGACCAACAAAATTTCTCCCTTTCGAGACAAATTGGACATCTGCTAAATTCAATTCCTGAATAAACTCACAGTATCGTGTAAAAGCATCATTGTAACCACTTAAGTTGGAAGATAACTCTATATCTATTCCCTTTATTTTTGTTATAGCACTTATCTTATCGTGTGATTTTATAAATCTAAAAGAATACTCACCAGAGTCTATGAAGAATTTTACTACAAAGTCATTACTAGTAAACAATTGTTTTGTTACTTCATTAACTCTGCTAACTAACTGAGTAGACGATAACATTTGTTCTGCTTCAAGAAAGTTATAATTTAGAATTAATCCCATTATTATCAGTGATGTCGTTTTAAATCTTTGGTTAGTACCTGTAACTTCAAAAATTTTTCCATACCTTTCATTAGAAAAACTCACTCCATCTTTACCTTCTAATCCAGAAAATTCAAAGTTTATTTTAACTTTAGGAATAACATTATTTGTTTCCGTTACCAGTTCATCAAAAACCGATCTGATAAAATCCAAGGAAACATTCTCCTTTTCAAAATATTCCTTAGTCAAGGCTACCAATTGATTATTCAATAATGTATTTTTATGCGACATTCCCATTACCTTCCTTTGAATTCTGTAAAGAAGACATATTCGAAACTTGATAGAGATTATTACACGAAGCCACATAGAGATTCCCATATCCTGTACTCATTAAGTATTGCGAGGTATCCTTTTCCAACGAATATATGCTACTTATAGAAAATACGCCCTTTTCATTTTTTAAAGTTGCAACTTCCACTTTATTCATAATTACGGCATATGTTCCACTGCAATTTATAACATCGGTTATCACCTTACCATCTGGCACCTCAAAAAAAACATTATGAATGACTGGTTCATAATTAAAATCTATTTTAGCTAATCGAGTATTAATTGATATTATTACACTATGTTCATTTTCAACAATCATGTGATTTTCATCAAAATCAAAGATTGAGTTATAAGTATTCACAGTCTGTGCTTCTATATCAATTCTAACAATACTTCGATTACTCATTACAAAGCATATATTTTTATGAGCCACAACTCTAATTATATTTCCGATTATATATTCATTAATAAATTCCACTTGTTCATCAATATGTTTATAAAATTTAACCTTCTTTGAGGTAGTCACAATAATGAAATCATCAAGTAATAACAAGTCCTGAATATCAGTACACAATTCTTCGTCTAATATACACTTTATTTCTTCCTCCAATGAGTATCTGTAGATTTTCCCATATTGTGTAAGAACAAAGATATAATCATTAATCGCTTTAACTGATATAATATTTCCGTCCACAAATTCCATAAAGCAGTTTAGTCCATCTTTCATATAAACAGAAAATTCATTTTCCTGCCCAATAGCGATACGATTATTAAATATCACTGGGCCCGTTATAAGCTCTCCTGCTAGTTGGATTTTTCTGATTTTCATTGGATCGTCAATATCGATTACTACTACTTGCTTATCTCTAGTTAATAGGCATCCATATCCATTACCTATGGTAAATCTACTTATTGCAGACACTGAATTCATTATCTTTACCGGTCTGTTAATTCTGTCACTTAAGGCATAATCACTTAACAAAGAATTTTTTGAGTCAACATATTCGTGAGTCCATAATGAGGTTAGCTTCTTTTTTACACCAGTTATTTGAATATTAAGGGTGGTTATTATGTCTTCCATTTCCTTTATATAACATTTACCTTTTTCTTGAGGACAGTATTTATTGAAATCTATTTCACATAATTTATTTAAATCATACGCTAAGATAGCAATTTTCTGTTCGATAATTTTTTCTATAATAGAATCAAGCTCACTTATGCCTTTTAACTGCACGAGTAGGTCTTCATGTTTACATTCAACAACAGCCTTTGCAATATAATAGATACACTCTCCTTTATTCGACGAGTTTCCATTAATACCCTTTATTTCCTCTACACATTTTTCTACCGAAATGCACTTTGTATATAATAAAATATGGAGTACGCGCTGCTTAACTTGTAGTGGCATCATTAAGTATAAATCCCTAAATTGCTGACTGCTTTTCTTTACTTTGTAGGATGTTGTTTCTAGAATCTTAAATACTTTATCAAAAACAGATGATGACAAGTAAGTCCTTTGAGAGAAGTAATGTAATAATTCATCTACTAAATCACAATTTCCATTTTCGTATGTGAACATGACCTCATATTGATAATATAGTTCTATTACTTGATGTGGCTTTAATACATTTAAAAGGTCTCGATATGGTACACCCAGCTCGGAACAAAAATAACACATATATGCCATGTTGTTAATATTACTTACTATCTTCTCGCTATGGCTAATGATTTCGTTTATTACCACCTGATCAGGCAATACTCCGATGGTTCTATAACGTGAAATAGCTTCCTCTAAAAGAGTGTTTATTCTCTCATCATTACTTTTTTTTTTAATTCCGTAAGAATTTCTAGTAAGAACTCATCTCTACCAACTGTAAGATGTTCGATGTTAAACTTCTCTTTTAAATATTTTGCTCGAAATTTATTTATGCCCCCCTCTGGAATAACAATATAGTGTTTTTGTTGCCCAAAATCTTCATTTGATGCTCGGATACTAAAAAGCATGTCGACTAGGTACTGATCTTCAAGACTAAATCCTATAAAAACACATGTGTTTTCACGAAAAACTGTAAATAGTCTCTTAATTAATGATTCGTTCGATTTAATCTTATAGTAATCTTCAGAGGTAAGGACTATATGAGATTCTGACTTAATACATCCGTGTATTTTATAAAGTGTTTTATCTAAACTAAAACTATCGTTATAGTGCCAAGATTTAAGTTGGTTATCATATTCCTTAATAAAATGATCTTCAATAAATGTGTCGTAATTCGTTGTATAAATTAATTCTTGCGGTTCATTTAATATTTTTATGATCTCACACATCATTTTATGACTATCTTTAATACAATAATGATTATCAATATGTTCTTTAACAAGATTTATTAATTCTCTTTTATCACGGATAACTTCTATATATTCAGCAACTCTTAGGAGATTTTCCTCCCCTTCAATTCCTACCTTCTCAGCCAATTCAATAGCAATATCTTTTGCGTTTCCAATCCCGTTTATTTCTCCGGGTAACTTCATAGAAAATCCTGCACCTAAAAAGAAGAATACCCCTCTGGAATTTTGCCCCTTCTTCTTCCTTAACAATCCATCAATAATATGCTTAATTGCAATCTTATATTCAAATGCTTCCATTTTACTCACCTTTTTAGTCTATATTTTGGCTATTATATTGTTCTTTGAAGCTAATCTACATTTTTCTACAAGAATTCCAATTATCCTTCTTTCTCTTCTAACAATTCAACCTTAGTTCACATATACTGTATTAATCAAGTTATTTAATTAAAAATAACACTAGCCATACATAGAACCTGACATAAAAAAGACATCACATTCCTAATAGTATTAAATATTACAGTTTTTATTTTCCTGATAAAGCTAATGTCACTCTCCCACTAAAGCATAGGGTCATGTTATCATAAAATGTATATATTCCATTCCACTTCAAGAGTCGTTATTATTGCGGTCTACCACACTTTGGTTTCTTTCGCCTACCCCTTAATGTGTTTGGTCAGTTTTCTGTGTAGGAAAAATTGGTCCCCCATTCGTGTAGGCCCGAAGCAGCTATTAGAAACGATTGTGTTTGATTAGTGAAGCCTCGTTACGGACCAATATGGCCAGACCTGCGTGATCAAGGCTAAAAAATCAGGTTTCCGTACCACCTCTGGATGTGAACTGTACAATTGGACTAAACTCATACGCTATTATTCTATTTTATCCACTTAAAGAGAATTCAGTGGCGGCGGGTGATTTCACAGATTTGATTTGCGGACTTCTTATCCTAAACATCCGAAAGCACACTGTACTGGGGCTTCTCATCGGTATACAGTTGAACTTTGCTCACAAGGCGAGCACAATGCAAAAAATAAGATTTCAGCGTTCATCTATTTGATGCCTTATAAATGATAGCCAAACTATCTACTCATTTTTATTATCTAAAGAAAAAAAGACCCTTCATTCTCTTGATAGAAATTGTTTAATAGATTATACAAAATAGATATTGTGAGAGATTCATATCTATTTGGGGTGTAGTCCAGTTTTGCTTAAATTTTTAGCGATTCTCTCTACTTCCTTAACAAGTACATTCTAATTATTTGGCTACATAAGGTAGGGACTCAAAAGCAGCACCATGTTAGGAAATTGGTTCACATTTGGGCACACTGCTGTAACCGAGTTAAAAATATATTGATCGGAGTTGAGTAAGAATTGGCTTACTATCTCAATCTTTTTTCTCCAGAAACATATCAATCCTTTTGTAATTCAGATCAGGATGTTACTGGCTTCAATATTAATCAACTCAGTACTGCGAAAAAAATAGTACCAGGAGATAGATTTATTTGTTATCTAACTAAATTATCTAGATGGATTGGTATATTTGAAGTCGCTAGTATGTATTTTGTTGATAGAACACCAATGTTTCTCGAGGAAAATGACCCATTTGTTGTACGTTTTAAGATCAAACCCGTATTTTGGTTAGGATATGAATATGGAATTCCTATTCAGGAGGATTTTTTTGGAAGAAATTATCCTTTACAAAAAATCATAAAAAAACTTCAACTAGCTGGACTGGAATATTAAGAGGTGGTATGAATCAAGTTGATAATGAAGATGCAGAATACCTAGAAAAAGTCTTAATAACACAATCAAGTCAACTACACAAATACCCACTTAGTGAAATAGATCATAAAAAAATTAAAAGTCTTATGGTAAGAACCCACGATAATAAACATATTTCAGTATCAGTACCAATAAAAGAAGAAGATGAGATTGATGAAAGTAAGGGCAAAGCTCCAATTCGTGAATCTAGTATAATTCAAGCTAAAATTGCTCAATTAGGAGAGAGAATGGGATTCAAAGTTTGGATTCCAAAAAGTGATAGAACCAAAGTTTTAGAAAACTGGTTACCTGATAATGAAAACAATTTATTGAATCAATTACCACTGAATTATGATGAGACAACCCTATTCACTATTGAACAAATTGATGTGCTTTGGATAAGAAACAGATCTATTATAAGGGCTTTTGAAGTTGAGCATACGACATCAATATATTCTGGAATTCTCAGAATGGCAGATCTAATGGCACTACAACCCAATCTGGATATTAAAGCACATATTGTAGCTCCTATTGAAAGACGTGAAAAGGTACTTCCAAGAAATAAATAGACCTGTATTTTCACTCCTAGAGAAGGGACCACTAAATGAATCATGTTCCTATCTTTCATATGAGGCAATTCTTGAAATTGCGAATCAAAAATATATCTCATATATGTCAGATGCCATTGTGGAAGAATTTACTGAATATACGATAGATTAATTTATTGCTGCCGCGATGAAATATGCGGCAGCTTTTTATATAGGCAAGTTTGTAACAAATAACTCCTTCCCAACATTATCCTTTTTCTTAGAGTTAACTGTATAAAACCAATTTTGTGGGAGTATTATATTTGCCCAACTATACATTTCTCTAACTTCTTCACAGTCATCTATAGTTAAAAGGAAATAATGTGGGCTATTCATAAGTAAGTATGCGAGTTCCTTATGATCGTCAGGAGACATGAATACAGGGTATAAACTACTTCCTTTTTCATAATAAGGAGGATCTACCATTAGGAATACATCTTCCCCCTCTTTTAATATAACTTGTTTAAAGTCATAATTTGTGATTTTTGAATCTCTTAGTTTCTTTGCGCATTCAATGATCCTCTTACAAAGCATTTCTGAATTCCAACGACATGAAATTTTATATTGAGACTTTTGCTTTAATCCCCCTATTGGATTGGCATTATATATTCCAGAGTAGTTTGTCCTATTAAAAAAGAGAAACCTAAAGGCTTTCTGTATAGGATCCACGTTTTCCTGTTGTCTCTCTCCACGAAACTTCTGCCAAATTTCAACAGTAGGAGCAATTGAATTAACTAATTCACATAATTCAAAAGGATTATTTTTTATTACTTGCAAAAAATTTGATACATTTTCATCTTTATCATTCAGCCAGTTTATTGGGGCCTTTTGTTTTGCAAAAAAAATAGCCCCTCCTCCAACAAAAGGCTCTCTATATTCTTTATGAGGAAAACTGAAAAAAGGACGGAGCTTATTAATAACCTTACTTTTTGATCCTGGAAATCTTAAAGGTGATCTAGTAAATATCTCATCTTGCATGTGCATGTTTTCCCTCTTCTACTGTAATACAGTAATTTTATCACAAATAATAAAAAGTGGCCACTCCATAAAGTTTGATATGCTCCCATCATAGTAGACAGTAGAAAAAAAACTTCTACTTCTACAATGATGGGAGTTTTTATGATGTCCAAAAGGAGTCCAATTTCTTTAGAGGTAAAATTACGTGTCGTAAAGCGATGCCTTCAGAATGAAACAAACCCAAGTTATGAGGCGAAACAACTGGGGGTAGACAAGCACACGGTTACAGATTGGATAAGGAAGTATAAAGCAGATGGTTATGAAGGATTAAAAGAATCCAGAGGATGTAAAGTCTACTCAGAGGAACTGAAACGGGCTGCAATCAAGGATGTACTATCCAGTAATCATTCTACACGAGAGGTGACAAAGAAGTATCATATTTCGAGCAAAAGTGTTTTGACGAGATGGATTTCCAAGTATACTAATGGGATAGAAATGAAACCTACTCGTAAAGGAAAAGGACAATCCCAAATGAACAAAGGACGTAAAACCACTTTTGAAGAACGTATTGAAATCGCGCAATATACGATCGCGAATGACTTAGATTATCAGAAAGCCATCGAGATATATGATGTTTCTTATCAACAGGTGTACGCATGGGTTCGTAAATATAAATCTGGCGTGTGAGGAGGCCCTCAAGGACCATCGCGGTCGTAATAAGCCTGTGGAAGAGTTAGATGATCATGAACGACTTAAGCTTCGGATCAAAGAACTGGAAGCACGAAATGAGTATTTAGAAATGGAGAACGCCCTCGCAAAAAAGTTGGCAGAGATCAGGCGGCGAAATACACGCTAACCTTAGTTCGACATGCAGACTTATATTAAGCTATTCCAGAACTGAACCTTGAGAAAGGCTATGCTATTACGAAGCTGTGTAAGCTCGTCGGAGTCGCCAGGTCTGCCTATTATAAATGGCTGAGATGGAAACCATCCACCAGAGAACTTGAAATTCTTTCGGTGGCCAAGGAAGTGAAACTTCGCTATGACAAGCGGAAGGGGGTACTTGGCTATCGTCAGATCCGTACACAATTGAATCGAAAACTCAAAACGAATTACAACAAAAAGCGTTATTATCGAACTATGCGTGCTCTTGGATTGAAGGCTGTGATTCGTAAGAAACGCCCAAACTACGTGAAAGCTTCCGAAATACATGTGGCTGAAAATGTGATGAACCGTGAGTTTCAAGCGGATTCACCTAATTCGAAGTGGTGTACGGATGTTACAGAATTGAAATACGTGAACGGTCGTAAAGCCTATCTGAGCGCTATTGTTGATGTATACGATAACTCCATATTTTCATGGGTGGTAAGCCACTCCAAAAATAATAAACTCGTCATGGATACAGTGAAGAAGGCTTACAGGAGGAACCCGGGAGTGACTCCACTTCTCCATAGTGACAGAGGTTTTCAATATACTTCGTATAAATACAATCGACTTCAGATGAAATACGGATTTATTAAAAGTATGTCTCGTGTGGGCCGATGCCTGGATAACCAACCAATTGAAACGATTTTGGGGTACATTTAAGGCAGAAAGCTTTTATCTGACGAAACACGACACCTATGAAGACGTCCTCAAAGACGTAAGAAATTATATTCGTTACTACAACAACTACCGCTATACAGAGCGTTTAAATGGCTTGTCACCCAACGAATATCGACGAGTTGTATAACGATAAGAAAAGAAAATAAACCCCTCAGCTCTGTTAAATTGAACTGAGGGAAATAAACTAATTTTTTTGTTTTTTACACTGTCTAATTGGCAGGGGGCACTTCAGTTTAGAAGGATCTTAATGCCTGAAGTATAAGAACGAATGAATTTTTATGGTTAAAAATAGCAGAATATTATACCCTGAGCAACGTCTCTAATAATACCTGCTAGTAGACGAGCCTGGATCGGCTGCATTTAGTTGGACAGACCAATAAGATCATCCTCTTGATTTTCCATTCTTGTATAACTAAACCATCTGTCATTTGAATAACCTATAAATGTACTTATAGCAGATCTGATGTGTTCTATCTATTTTTATTGCGTACATTTTGAAATCAGACAAATCGTTACCTGAATACAGCCATTTTGTAAATACTGCCACCTCTAGGACTGTCCATAAAGATATTATTTGATGTTTCACGAGCAAATCACTTGAAATAATCTTAAGGAGCTATCCCCATATTAGTATAGTATGTAAAGTCTTGTTGTCCCCTGATTCTACTCGATTGAGCAGCCTTAAATTTGCGATGACTAGACTGTAATTAATTTCTGTATTCAACTCTTCAGCAGACAATTGCTCACCGTCGATATAATATTCACCATCTTCAGTAATTTCCACTTTCTTTCACACTATCTCTGAATAGTCTTTTGAAACGTTCTTGTTGAGCAAAAAATTTACAATTGGTTGATTCATGAATTTTTATTGTCTTGACTCCGTCATTTTAAAGAGTTTCAGTAGTGATTGCTGTAATTCTCCCAACAACATTCAAATTTGGCTCTTCGCCGCTAGCGATGCTAGCAGCATAATATGCTCTATGAAAGTCCAGAAACTCTTTGAAAATCGGACTGGTTGCTGGACAAGGGAATTGGTTCACATGCGAGCGATGCGTGGCTCCATGGCTGTTGCCAATTCTTTTTTTCATTTTAAGGAAAAATTGAACTTCCCTGCAAGTACATAGACCATGGCGATGATGTTTTTCTCAGAGCGGTAACCTCTTGCCTTTCGTTTGGCGGCTTGGAAGAGGCTATTCACACCTTCCAGTAAACCATTGTTCAGCTTGGATTTAAACCATCGAATGACGCCGTCATAATGCTTCTGCAGCATTTTTGCGACTTCAACCATCGGATCTAAACGGCAGCGCAGCCCCCCACTAAATCCAATCCTGAAGCACTATAGGTGCAATCGAAGCTGGATAACGATAGATTTCCTGCAGGATCAGCCTCATCCTGTACGCTTTGGCTGTATCCAGATCGCAGTCTTTAAGCTTTTCCATTGTTTCTTTCTTGGCATTACTCAGGTTCTCCGGATTTTTCAGCCAGAGATATCGCGTATTCTTTAACAAGGCGCTGCTTTTTCATTCTTTGCGGCGCACTTCATCCACGGCTTCGTTTGCCGCCTGTATGACATGGAATTTATCAGACGTGTTTGCTGCGTTTGGGAAGTTCTCTTCAGCTCCTTTAATAAACGCCGGTGACATGTCCATACAGACTTCCGTAATGTTGTCTACCTTGCCGCCATGGGCCTCTAACTGCTTCTTGCATTCCGCCCATGTACTGGAATCCCGGCCTTTGGTTACGTAAATGACGTTTTTTTGCTCAAGATCCTTGAACATGGTTATGTAGTTGTGACCGCGCTAAGCCGACGTTTCATCCATACTTATTTTAGTGACGTAGGACAAGTCCTGCGCCTCGATCGCATTATCCACGTTGATGAAGTATACGCCACAGCCGAGTATCATGTTCTCCGAGCAACCGACTGACGGCATTCATCGGCATCCTTGGCCAGTTTGATGATGAGCGCATCGAAGTGCAGGGTAAAGTAATGCTTCGGTTTATCCAGTGCCCACGAACATTGACTCGGGTGATGGAATTGCACCTGCCACAATTGGTTCGGGGAAGTTCGGCATGAATGTAGCAAGGATACTCAAAAAAAATGAGATGACGCCACGTACGGTCATGGTTAGCGATATCCCGAACTGGTTGATCGGGCTGACCACACTTTGCACATGGAAATAACGCCCGCTCTCGAAATTTGACGTATACGTCCAATTGCTTGGCTTCAGTGAACTCCAACTAAACTAACAGGTCTTGGATTAGGGGATATTTTCCAACACAGCAATAGACCCTTCTCCTAACTACTGACCAATAAGAAAGCCAACCAGAAATAATGGTCGGCAGCAAGGCATATCTATTTAGGGATTATGTGAAACCTTATTTTGTTGATTTGGCTATAGACTCAAGCTCATTAGGACTAAAAATATTATTTTCGCTCGCTAAAGACTTCCCAAATGCCCCCACATTGCCTTTTTCTCCAATAAGAGTATATGAAACGCCTCCATCACTCCAGTAAAAAATTTGTGCGTTTCCGTTGTTTAAATATTTAGTATCATTCAATTCACTTGATGAATAGGATTGAAGTAAATTTTCACTATCAAGTGGTACAACCTTTGAATTAATTGCTCTTACCGTGAGAACATCCCCTGTTTGATTATTTATATAGTATAATTGAATCATTTGTTTATTATTAATATTCGACACAGAAGCAAAACTATGCGTGACTTCAAAAGGTATATTTTTTGGTTGTTTTACATTAAATGAGACTCTATTTATTGCATCTTCAATACTTAATGTTTGATTGCCTTTCTCTGCTTCAGCAAATACCTTATTAGAACTAAGATGATTATATCCTAAGGCAAAAAAAACACCAAGAAGTACACTCCCGATAGTTCCCAGCACTAGAATTTTATACTGTTTTTTCATTCTTCACACCTCGGTCCTAATTAATATTTATTTCATTAGCCTGAACATATTCTTTACAAGTCCAAGGTTGAGTACCACACCATCTTGGGTGGGTATTACGGGAATATAAAACTGCAGTCGGGGCTTCTCCAGGGTAAAATTCAGATGTTTTATCGATAGACCTCATCGATGATGAAAAGTCCGCTAATCTTTTTCCGTATGCAGAATCGTCTGTATAAATAATTTTGCTCTTATGGTTATCAGTAAGGAAATAAGATATCGTTACAGGGTCACCGGCCGTGACTTTTGGATTCCATTCTGTGAAGACAAAATAAATTGAGTATGCATTTTTGACATCATATTTTTCTTTTTGGGTTAATTGATAATTCGCAAGAGAGTCATTTACCCTAAGTGTGTTTGAACATGAAGTGAAAGCACCAACATTTGAATAGCAAATCTTGCTGGAGTCAAGCGCGTTCACAATAACAACTCCGATTGAACTTGATACAAGAAATGACAGGACAAAAACCAATGCGTACACTCTGTTTTTCAATTTACACACCCTCTCTTTAGCAAATATAGGTATATAATACAATCATTTCATCTTTGCGTCAAGATAATTATTTTTTATTTCCTTTTAAGGATTATGTATCCAACAATTATAAACCAGTAATTTTCTAAATTACTCAATTTGCTCTCTCCTTTAGGGTATGAAAATAGTGTTTTGAAACAGGCTTTGACCTTTAGATTGTAAAAACATAATGTCCTGCAAAGAAAATATCAATAAAAAGGCGAGTATTACGCTTCACGTAAACCCGCCAGAGATGAATATGAAATATAAGACAAAATCAATTCTTATTGAAAAGAACAGTCAATAAGTTCAATAGTATTTATTATAATCACCATTTCTTTGTAAGTACTCCTCTATTTTGTTTATTTTTTTGTTTATTTTGTATAAAATTGGAGATATAAATAGTAAGAATAAAAAACAAGCACTAACTAACGGTATCATCACTACCCCCCCTTTTTTTAAATTTTTTTGTGACACTTTATCTGAGCAAAATTATTCACTTAAGGCTAAACATGAAATGTAAAAATTCCATTATATAATAAATCATATAAATTATATCCTCAAAATGCAATATTGATCAGATGTTAAAAGAAAATGATTTATATTCTGAAACTTAGCATTATATTTCTTAATCTCCCGCCTAGCTTGCAAAACCTAAATACTCACTTATTCAACTTCTCCCCCAAAAACTTTACAATCCCGTCCTCCGCGTCCTGCGAGTATTCCCAGACCATCGCCCCGCCCAGCTCTTTGGCTTTGATGTATTTTACCTTTTCCGCCAGGGCTTCCTTGTCCTCATAGCTGATGAACGTGCTGCCGTTATAGAGGTAGGCCGTCTTGGCCTGATCGTCGTAGTAGCGCTTATAGCCGTTTTTGTTCAGGTAGGATTTCTCGATCGTTTTGTAGCTGAGATCCGTTTTGTCGATATCGATCGGCTTGCCGGGAGTGAAGGCGCCGTCCGTCTTGCTCTTGACGTCCTTCCAGCCGTAGGAATAGGCAGGGACGCCGAGCAGCAGCTTCTTGCTGTCAATCTCATGGTCCAGGTACATCGTGATGACTTGATCGATGCTGTGCTTGGCTTTCTTCTCGCGATCCGGATACAGATTGGAGTTGTACCCGGTCGTGTCCGCCCATCTGCCGGTGAAGTCGTAGGTCATGACGTTGATGTAATCGACGTATTTTTCGACTTGTTTGACCTCGACATTTTGGAAATACCAGTCCTGGGTGCCCGAAGCGAAGGTGAGCAGATACTTTTTATTCTTTGGATGCGGCAGCCGGTACAGCTTCTCCCGTAATTCCTTCATGAGACTCGTGAAATTTTGCGTATCCTCGGGGCGCGCCTTCTGCGTATTCCAAGCGTGGAACGCCGGATATTCCCAGTCGATATCGACGCCGTCCAACTCAAGCTCCTTCACCATATTGATGATGCTCTCGGTGAACAGATAGCGGTTGCCGTCCAAGGAAGCGTCAGAGAAGCCATCCGCGCCATAGCCGCCCACCGCCAAGACCATTTTGGTCTTCGGATTATGCTGTTTCAGCTTTTTAATGTTTTCTTTGATCTGATCATTGGTCGCGCCGTCTTCATGAAAATAAATATTCGTGCCATCGATTTTGGCAAAAGCGATAAAGGCAATATCCACATTTTTTTCCGACAGCTTGATGTTCTTATAATCTTTCCATGCTTCCACATAGACCGCCGTGACTTTGCGATCCCCCGCGTTCGAGATTTGATAGAAATACAGGCCCATCCCGGCCAGCAGCACGACGATAAAGCATTTCGTCCACAGGTTTACTTTCATCGTTCTACCCTCTTCCGCCGAATAATACGTAGGTAACCAGTTTATTGAGATTGAGCACCTTGACGGTGATATAGCTGATGCTGAATATGGCTGCGATATTGACGAGCAGGCTGAGCGTCGCCTCCAGCACCGACGCCTGGACTTCCGTGCGGCCGGACACCAGCATTTCGATGAGCAGATGGATTAAATAGATGCTGAAGCTCGCCTTGGAAACCGAACTGATTAATTTCTGGATTTTATGATTCGCTTTTTCGCTGATCCGCTCTTCTTTTTCCTTGAAGTAAATAAACATGCCGGCCGCCATGAAGAAAGTGGTGATAGAATAGTTGCCGTAGAACATCTCATCCAGCACGCCGTTCCGCAGCGAGACGAAATACGTCGCGACCGGAGTCAGGAAGAAGGAGACGATGCCGAGATTGAATACGATATTTTTCGCCCGCGGCGTCAGATCGTAATGAAAGAGATAATATCCCAAAATAAAATAGCCCAGAAACCCCATAAAGAAAGGGATGTTCATGATCGGAATATTGATATATTGATCCGTGGCGCGAAAGACGGCGTCGGAGATAAAGCGATACGCGATGCTGACAATGAACCACAGCAGCAGATAATAGCGGAGATCCCGTTCGCCGCATGTTTTGATTAATTTGCTGATTAAGGGAACGGTCATATAAATCGCGATAATGGCATACAGGAACCACAAATGCACATAGGTTCGGTCCGTCAGCAGCCGATAGCCGAAGTCCAGCACGAACTCGTAGGCGTTCATCTTGCTTTGTAAAATATAGTACTGATTGTACAAGCCATAAATGAGCGACCAGCTCACAAGCGGAATGAGCAAGGGCACGACTCTTTTTTTATAGAACTCCGGATATGATCGGATCTCGGTTCTCAGAATCATCGCCCCGCTAATCATGAAGAACACCGGAACGGCAAAGCGCGAGTTCGAATTAAACAGATTGCTGAGCCACCACGAAGCGGTGTTGAAATCATTCGAGCTGGTCAACAGTTCCGCGGTAAAATGCAAAATAATAACGGCGATAATAGACAGAATCCGCAATATATCCACATATAAAATCCGTTTCGTGTGAAAAACGCTGCTCATGCGTGCTCCCCCATTCCATTAATTTGATCCGGCAGCGATGTTCTGGCTGATCGCGGCGACGCCTTTGCGCTCGACGAACCCCCAGCCTTCATCATTGTCAAAATATTTGAACGTCCCGGCAATATTAATGTAGAGCAGCAAATTCCGGTAAGTAAGCAATTCGTATTGGCTGAAGAGGAACATTTTCACATAGTCTTTGAACGAATACGTGCTTCCGAATTTTTTGCATAAGTATAAGGAGATCATGATCTGGGCCGCGTTGAACACCAGGCTGATCAGCAGAAAAATAATCGCATGAATAAGATTTCCGCCTGCGATGAGAGCCTGGGCCACATAAAAGAGCGTCGTAAACGCCGAGAAGGTGCCCAGCATAAAGCCGTCGATCGCAAAAAACAGGCTTACGCCAGAGGAAAATTTTTGCGACAGCTTCGACCAGTAGATTAAGATGCAGTCGACAAACGCCTTTTGCCAGCGAATGCGCTGCTTGTAGAAGTTGGGCAGGTTCTCCGGACATTCGGTATAGCAGACCGCTTCCGGCGCGTACACCAGTTTTTTCTTCAACTGCTTCGCTTTCAAATACTCATGAATTTTCAACGTAATGTCGATGTCTTCTCCCACCGTGCTGCGGAATCCGTTCACCTGAATTAAGATATCTTTGTAAAAAGCGCCGAATGCGCCTGAGATGACCACAATGGAATTAAAGACGGATTGCGTTAATTTGCGGACGTAGAAGCCGTGAATATAATTGATGATCTGGCTCTTAACAAGCCCTGTGCCACGGAATCTCTCCACGATGACGCCGTTCCGCTTCTCTGCGCCCTGGACAATTTTGACCGTGCCGCCCAGCGCAATCACATCGTCCTGATGAAAATATTGATTGACATATTTCAACGCGTTCGCTTCCAGCATACTGTCCGCATCCAACGTAATGACGATCTCCGAAGCGGCGCAATCGATGCCCGCATTGAGCGAGTCCGCCTTGCCGCCATTCAGCTTGTCGATGACAAAGATTCGGGGATACCGCCGGGAACGGTAACATCCCTTGATCGGTTTATAAGCCAGCTTATTGTCCGCTTCCCGGTCATCCGGCTCCAATTCCAGCAGCTCGTCCAGCCTGGCGTAGGTGGCGTCCTTGGAACCGTCGTTGATGACGATGATTTCATAATTGTCGTAATGCAGGCCCGTCATGGCATCTATGCAATTCTTGATCGTAAGCTCCTCGTTATAGGCGGGCACGAGCACCGAAATCGACTTTTCCGCAAGATCGGGATTCAGCTTTTTCACCTTGCTGCACACCAATGGAATGATGGTATACAGAAGTTGAAACACCAGAAACGTGACAGCTGTTCCATAAAAAATGTACTGCATGGCACTCACTCCTTTTTCTCTCTAACATTGAGCTGATTTCTGGGTGCAATGCTCGTTTTTTGAGGTCAGAGCCAAGCTTCCTTGACGCCGATCTCAACAAACGGGAACAACTCCTCTCGCCTCCTTATTTACAGATTACGCCATTTCTACTAATCAACCTATCCTAATTGGCATGCAAAAGTAAAACCGCATGAAGAACCAAGAAAACGAATACATTGCGGCTTTTCAAATTCAGACTTTGGTTTGGGTCATTTTACCTTTAAATGTAATATTAATGTAAATGTTAAATATTTTTGTCCCTTACCACAATTGATGGGATAAATTTCTCTTGAGGAGGGGGAAATTCCTTGAATCGGGAGCCAAACGGAATAAGCCTATTTTCATATTCGGCTCCGATTCCTTCTCAAAGCCACAAGCGGATTGGTTCGCGGCCGCATTGTATGTAGAAAAGCTTGGCTGAACCGGCAAGCCCGGCAGGGAGGGAGATACGTGAAGGTTATTGTCGGCATTTTCTACGTCAATCGGCTGGACTTGCTGTACCGGGCGGTAGGCAGCATCCGGCACTGCTGGCCGCACACGGTCGTCATCGACAATTCGCCGGGGCAGGAGCTGCGCCGGAATCCCGGCTTGTCTTCGATGGTCACGGTCTATGTCCCGCCCGTTCCCTTGTCGCACAGCCAGTCGCAGAACTTGCTGCAATATTGGGGGGCGGAACGGAACTGCGATGCCGTATTGTATATGCACAGCGACGCGGAAGCGCATGAGGGGACACCCGAAGCCTTTTTGGCCATGTTGGAGCGCTGGCTGCAAGAAGGACACAGATGGGGCATCGCGTTTACCAACCTCGATACGCTGGCGGCATTCCGGATGGAGGCCGTGAAGGCCGCGGGACCATGGGACACGGAGCTGCCGATGTACTTCTCGGATCAGGACTGGTACCGCAGAGTGCTTCTCTCCGGCTACGAGATCGCCCACACCGGCCTGGGCGTGACCCATCATAATGACGGGGCCTCAACGGTGAAGTCCGATCCATATTTGACGCTGCTCCACCAGGTGACATTTCCGCTCTACCATAGCTACTATCAACGGAAGTGGGGCGGGACGCTGGGGCAAGAATCCTATATCCTGCCCTTCGGCCAATATCCGGTGAACCCGGTTCCGAACTATTTGCGCGATAGCGGAGGAGAACCAGGGGATCATCATGCGATCTGACACAAATAACCCGCAATTCCGGCCTCTCCTTCAAGGAAAAGCTTGGCTTGCGGGTTGTCTTCATCATGGAGAATTGCCAGTTACGGGACAGGAACCTTAAAATTCGCTTGAGCGGTAGTCGAACGGATCGATCTGCTTCAATGCGCTTAATTCCCTGACTGTCGGCAGCGGAGTGAAGCGAAGCTCATCGTATTTGACCTCGAACCCGGTGTTCTGCATGACTTCTTCCAGGGAGGATGTCGGATGAATGCTCTCGAGCATCAGCATCCCGCCCTTCATCGCAAACACGCAGAGCGGAGTGACGATCCGCCATACATTGCCCCGTGTCGTCACGAAGTCGACCTTGCCGACGAAGGTGCGCCGATCATGCTTCGTCCGCCATATAATCGCCTTCCTCGCGGTCGGGATAAGCACGGCGCTCCCGGCTCCCCCAGGCAAGCGGACCTTCGGCTGATGGTAATCCCCGATGACGGAGGCGTTCACATTGCCCCGGGCATCGAACTGCACGCCGCCGAGAAAAGCGACATCCAGCCCGCCGCGCATCGACAGGTCGAAGACCTGATCCAGCGGAAAATACGCTTCCGCGCTGGCCAGCAAATCCGCCCCTGCGGACGAGTACGATGCCTTCTTAATGGAGGAAGGGTTGACGCCCCCCGGAATGTTCAGATGGACCAGATTGGGCGCATGAAGCTGCCGGGCCAGCATCATGGCGACCATCGGCATCTGCGATGACACCCCGTGAAATACCGTCTCCCCGTCCTGCAGCATGCGGGCCATCGCACAGACCATGATGTCGCTGACCCGTCCTTGCTGCGAAGCCGCTTGCGTTTGATTCGACTGATTCACCACTGGCCACCTGCCTTCATCCCGCTTCGATCCTTGCTGTCATAAGCCTGCACATACGCCTCAATCTCTGCCGCCGTCTTCATCTTTACGAACCGCTCCAGCATTTTGAAGTCCGCTTCATAGCTCTTGTCGCAGGAGCATGGCGCCGCGCCGCGCGGAGCGTGAACGACGGCCTCGACGAGGAAGCGAGGAATGTCGACGCTGTCGGGACGCATCCGCATCTTGCTCTTCGGCACGATCTTCTCGGTTGTCAAGATGACCCGCTTGGCAGCGCGGCTCATCAGCACATCCTCGAACTTCGGGCCGAGAATGACGGCGTTGCCGTCCTCGTCGCATTCCTGCACATGCAGCACGGCCACGTCAGGCACGATCGAGCGGACCACCGTGACAGGCTCATCTCCGAACGGATTCGTAATCGCCGCGAAATAGTCGTTGGCGGCGATCAGATCCCCCGCCTTCAATCCGGCCACCGGCATGAACGGAGCGCCTGCCGCCGCCGCGCGCAAGGCGCAGATGACCGTATAGCACGCATGCTCGTGCCCCTGCACCTCGCCTCGCTCCACCGCTTTGCGGTAATGCATCGCCAGGCCGTATTCGGTCTCGTAGCTGACGAAGCCCGCATCGACCGACTGCACGCAGCCTGCCGCGCACAGGAGATCAATATCATGCGCCCCCGCCGTCTTCACCAGCCGCAGCCGGCGCTTCCGCTGTCTCACCAGCTCCCGCACCATCGCCATCGGCGCGCGGTGGAGCACATTGCCGCCGAGAGCGAGGATGTCGCCGTCGCGAACCAGCGCGGCAGCTTCCTGGAGGGCGATTATTTTTCGACTCATTCGGTCCACCACCTATTTGATAGCATTGCATGCGATATGAACGGCATCCCAGACGCCGGCGAACGGCGGCGCGTAACAGAGATCGACCATGCCCATCTCCGCCGCCGTCATGCGGTTATGAATCGCGACCGCCAAAATGTCGATGCGGAGCACGACTCCTTTCTCCCCGATGCCCTGCGCGCCGAGCAGAACGCCTGATTTTTTCTCATAGATGAGCTTCAAATGAATCGGCGTCGGGTCGGGATAGTACTTCGGATGATCGGCGGCGCTGACCCATACCGTTCCATAATCGATGGCCAGCCGCTTCGCGTCCTCTTCCGACATGCCGGTGCGGCCTAGCTCCAGGCCCAGCACTTTGATCGCGGCGCTGCCCAGCGTGCCGATGAATTTCTCATGCTTCCCCAGCAGATTCAAGCCCGTAATCCGCCCGCACTTGTTCGCCGTCGTGCCGAGCGGAATATACGTGTTCTCCTCCATGACGCGGCTGTATACTTCGGCGCAGTCCCCCGCCGCATAGATGTCCTCCACGCTTGTTCTCATCTCGCGATCGATAATAATGGCGCCGTTGCGGGCCAATCTTATGCCCGTCCCCTTCACGAAGCCGGTCGCCGGCTTGACTCCCGCCGACAGGATGACCATATCCGCCGGATAGGCGCCCTTGTCCGTGCGAATGCCGGTCACCCGCTCCGTCCCTTCAATTGCCTCGACCTTCTCCCCGGTGTTCAGGCTGACGCCTTTGTCCGCCAATTCCCGGGAAGCGATGCCGGTAATCTCCGGGTCGAATGTCTTCAGGATGCGATCGCCCAGCTCGACGACCCGGACGCGCTTGCCGAGCTCGACCATCGCCTCGGCCACCTCGATGCCGATATATCCGCCGCCTACGATGACCACATCCCTCACGTCCGGCGAAGCGACCTTCTCCTTCAGCGCGATGCCGTCTTCCAGCGTCTTCAGCAGATGTACTCCAGGCAACTCCTTGCCCGGCAAGGGCGGCACGATCGGAACGGTCCCGGCCGCGATCATCAGCTTGTCGTAGTGGTCGAGGAACACCTTGTTCTTGTCGAGATCCTTCACCATAATCCGCTTCGACTCGGGAACAATCTTCAGGACTTCATGCCGCAGGCGGGTCTGAATGCCCGCTTGCTCGAACTGCTCCCGGGTGCGCGCGATCATTTTCCGGTAATCGTCGTTGGCGCCTGACACGTAGTATGGCAAGCCGCAGGCGCCGTAAGACAGGAAGCTCCCCTTCTCGTATACGACGACCTCCGTCTCCGGAGAGGTCCGCTTCACCTTGGATGCGGCGGACATGCCGGCGGCGACTCCGCCGATAATGATGATTTTCATAGGATCAGCCTCCTCCTTGCTGAATGGCGATAATGCGCGCTTCGGCACGCTGCAGCGCCTCATCCGCGCTTCTCCCCCCTTGGAACGCCGCGGCAATTTCCTCGTACATCACGCCCGCTATCCTTCAATGGTTCATTCATCGGAATTCCTCCTCACCCGGCAGGCGGGGCCGCGGCGGGAAGCGCCGGTTCGCTGTCGATGATGCCGACCACAAGCGCGTCGATCGGCGCCGGCTTCGTCAGCGCCTGTTGAATATTGCTGCCTTCCGCCACCAGCACAAGCTGATCGAGACCGGCTCCGATGGTGTCGGCCGCGACGATATACGCCTTCGGCTCGGTATAGCATAATTCAATGAGGAGAAGCTTGTAGCCCTGAAGCCCGTCATATTTGCGGGAGGAAACCATGTTGCCCACCACTTTGCCCATCTTCATCGCCATAAGCCTCGCTTTCACCGCAATATTTCTAACGCGTCTCCCTGCTTGATGCCGAAGGCATTGGAATCATCCGTATCGATATGCATTTCCAGGGCGTAGTCCTCCCGCACCTTGATCGATACATGATCCATAATGCCGCCTTTGTCGCCCGGCACCTTCACCTGCACCTTCTGCCCATGCCGCACGCCATACGCAAGGGCATCGGCAGGCGTCATATGAATATGGCGCTCGGCGATGATGCATCCTTGCGCCAGCGTCACGGCGCCGTGCGGACCGACGAGCTGCACGCCCGGAGAATCTTCGATCCGGCCCGACTCGCGAACGGGCGGTTGAACGCCCAGCTTGCGCGCTTCGCTGGCCGCAATCTCCACCTGCGTATGCTTGCGGAACGGCCCGAGAATGCGGACGTTCTCAATCGTCCCCTTCGGGCCGACAACCGTCACCTTCTCGTTCGCCGCGAACTGGCCGGGCTGAGAAATATCCTTGAACTTGGTCAGCGGCTTGCCCGGGCCGAACAGCAGCTCCATATCGGCTTGCGACAGATGCACATGACGGGCAGAGACGCCGACAGGCACGAAGCGGAGCGGCTCACGGGCAGGAGCCAAGCCGCAGCGTTCCAGTTCTTCCATCACCAATCGCTTAATATAATCCGTCAGTTCCTTATTAACCTGTTCTGTCATCTTTATCACCGCCATGATGGGTTGGCGGGCAGGATGCGGGCGCCGCCTCTTGGCAGACGCGGAATGACGAGGCACAATCGCGAACTCGCCTGCGCTCTGCGCCGCTTCCGCACGGCCCTACAGCATCGCATCGCCGCTTCGATCGCCGCCGCGCCAAGCCGCTTGTCTCGCCCCATTCCTGAGGCTTCCTTCCTGCCCAGCCTTCTTCTTGCCGGGTTCATGGATTGTCTTGTCCGAATGAGCGGTTATCCCGCTTATTTCAGGGAAGGAAGAATTTTCAACACATCGCTGTGCGGACGAGGAATCACATGCGCCGCCACCAGCTCGCCCAACCGCTGCACGGCTTCGGCCCCCACCTCGGTCGCGGCCTTGACCGCGCCGACATCGCCGCGAACGATGACCGTCACCAGTCCGGATCCGATTTTCTCCGTGCCTACAATCTCCACATTCGCCGCCTTCAGCATCGCATCCGCCGCCTCGATCGCCGCCGTCAAGCCTCTCGTCTCGATAATCCCCAATGATTCGTTCATTTGGATAGCCTCCTTGTGGATATGAAAATGAAGTTCATTGATGCCGGTCTTGCCCGGCTTACTTCCCTGCGGCAATCAGCTTCGCCACGTCGCCATGCGGACGCGGGATGACATGAACGGCAACCAATTCGCCCACGCGCTGCGCCGCCTCGGCACCGACCTCCGCAGCGGCCTTGACCGCGCCGACATCGCCTTGAACCATAACCGACACGAGTCCGGAACCGATTTTCTCCGTTCCCGCAATCTCCACATTCGCCGCCTTCAGCATGGCGTCCGCCGCTTCTATCGCCGCCGTCAAGCCTCTTGTCTCCACAATCGCCAATGCTTGGTTCATCTCATTGTTCCTCCTTCATCTTGTTCTTTTCTGCCGCGGCCGGCCGGGAGCTTTTCCGCGTTGACGGGGTCTTCGTTCCGGCTGGGGCACCCGTCTCAACGTCCGCATCGGCAGCCGGAACCGTATTCGCCTTCGCTTCGCTGACAGCCGGATCCGAAGACGATGCCTTGCCTGCGTCTAAGGCCGTTTCCGCTGCTGCCTTGCCTGCATCCCATGCCCCAGCTGCCCCCGATCCCGCCGCCCCGGCACGCTCTTCTTCCCCCGCCTGTCTAGGCATAATGAACTTCATTATCTCCGCGTGAGGCTTCAGGATGACCGCCGCATGGGCGAGCGGATTGACCGCTTTGCCGGCACATACCGCCTTGGCCGCCTCCACCGCCGCCTTCACGTTGGCGACATCGCCGCCGATGATGATCGTCACCAGCCTGCCGCCCAAGGCCTTCTCGCTAGCGAGCCATTCCACCTGGGCCGCCTTGCTCATCGCATCGGTCATCTCCAGCGCCGTCGCGAAATAGCGGGCCTCGATTACGCCAATCGCATCGTACGTCATTCCCGGGTTCCCTCCGTTCCATTGCGAGGCAGCAGCTCGGCGAGCCCGTCATCCGGATTGTTGATGACATGGACGGCGACAAGTTCCCCCGTATTCTGCGCTTCCAGCGCTCCAATCTCGAGTGCGGCCTGAACGGAATCCAGCTTGCCCTCAATGAGTACCGTCACGATGCCCGCTCCTGATTTCTCAATGCTGACTACGGTAATATAAGCGCACTTCATCATCATGTCCGCCGCGCGGATAGCCGGGGTGATGCCTATCGTTTCTATCATGCCAAGAGATTGCTTCCCTTCTCGCTTCATGCCGCCCCCTCCCCTTCTTGCCGGGAAGCCCGGCCCGTTCCTGCCCATTGCCGGACATGGTCCGCCGGCTTCCCGTCTATCTCACCGCTACTTTGCCCTGCTTCAGCAAGGAGGCAATGCCGGGGCTGCCTGACGTAATGCACTTCGTAATCACTTGATCCCCGCGCAAATACGTCAACGCCTCTTCCCGCGCCGCCGCGAGCGCCGTCTGCACATGACTGACCGTGCCGCTGAACTTGACTTGAACCATCAACGGGATCGACGTCTCCATGTTCTCCGGCGGGTTATTCGCGTCAATTCCTAGAATATGCACGTCAGCCGCCTTGCAGGCTTTGTCCATCACCGCCAGGGCCACGCTGTAGCCTTGAACCTCCACGAATCCCAATGCTTTGCCGTCTGCCATCGTCATCTACCCCTCTTGCCCGGAATTATCCCCGACGTCAGATGTTCAGGTTCAGCGCTCCGCAAGAACGCTTCGCATCTTCCGCGTGAACGTGCGGGCCGATGTCAAGCCTTCGCCCGTCGGCCCGGCGATTGTCATCGTCGTGAAGCCTTCTCCGCCGGAACCGACACCCGCGAGTGACGAGGCGTTCTTGACGAAGATCGTCGTGCCGATCGCGCGCTCGAAGGCGGCGAGATTCGCCACATTCGTGGAATGCATCAATGCCGTATGCCGATTGCCCTGCTCCGCCAGGACGGCCAGGCGAATCGCCTCCTCCAGATCGCTCACGCGCACGATCGGCAGTATCGGCATCATCTGCTCCAGCTGCACGAACGGATGGCCGAAGTCGACCTCGCAGATAAGCAGCTTGACCTCCTTGCCGGGAACGACGCCGATCTTCTCCAAAAACAAAGCCGCATCCTTCCCAATCCACTCCTTCGCGGTGCGGTACTCGCGCTTCGCGTCCAGCGAGCAACCGCTGGCCGTCCCGCTCTCGTTCGCTTCCAGCGCGAAGCTCATCACCTGTTCGAGCTCGCGGTCGTCCAGCCGGTATGCGCCGTGATTCAGCATGTGGAACAGCAGATCGTCCGCCACCTTGTCCACGACGAACACCTCCTTCTCCGCAATGCAGAGAATGTTGTTCTCGAAGGAAGCGCCCGCGATAATTTCTTTGGCGGCCCGCTCGATGTCGGCGGTGTCATCCACGACGACGGGAGGATTGCCCGCCCCCGCGCCGATCGCTTTCTTGCCCGAGCGCAGCAGCGCTCTCACCAATCCGGGGCCGCCTGTTCCTACGAGCAGGTCCACCTTCGGCGATTGCGCAATCGCATCCAGCGTGTCCTTGGTCGGTTCCTTCACCATCGTGACCAGGTTTGCCGGCCCGCCCGCCTCTTGCACCGCCCGGTTGATCATTTGCACCGCGTAGGCGCAGCAGGCCTTGGAGGACGGATGCACATTGAAGACGACCGCATTCCCTGCCGCCAGCATCCCGATCGCGTTGTTGATGACCGTCTCGACCGGATTCGTCACCGGCGTCACGGCGCCGATAACGCCGAACGGGCCTTCCTTCAGCAGCGTAAGTCCGTCATCGCCTGTAAACGCTTTCGAAATCAAGTCTTCGGTGCCGGGCGTCTTGGTGGCGGTCAGCTCCAGCTTCGCGATTTTGTCCTCATAGCGGCCGAGCTTCGTCTCCTTCCAGGTCATGCTCGCCAACACGTCCTTCTGCTCGAGCGTCGCGCGGCGAATGGCGGCGATGAACCGCTCCCGATCCTGCAGACTGAACTGCCGGACATAGGCCGCCTGCGCCTCGGAAGTCGCATCAATGGCTGCTTCCGCCCCGGCGAAGACGCCCCGTTCGCCTCCCTTCTCCTTATCCGCAGTCGAACCGCCCGTCTCCTCCGCTTCCGGCCGCGTCTGCCCGGCCTCTGCATGCCCAACATTCGCATACCTGGCATTCCCAATCCCGGCCTCTGCATGTTGAGTCTTTCTGCCCGGCAAGCTCTGCTCGATATTTTTCAGCACGCCTTGAATAATGCTCTGGATATCCGATTCCGATAGCTTGATGCCCACTTCGTTCACCCCTTCTATTGAAGCTTCTGAAGCACTTGTTCCGTAACTCTGGCGACAATCTGACTGATGATATCTTCCTTGTCGGCTTCGCTCATCGCCTGCGCTTCCGCGCGGCTCGGCTTCACGGCCCCCTCCGGCTTGCAGGCTGGCATCCCTCCGCTGTGAATGCCCATCTTCTTGCGAATCTCGATGAGGTCGGACACTTGACGGCAATTCAGCTCATTCGCCTGCTCGATGATTTTGCCGGAGTACATCAGCATCAGCGCGTAATGCTCCAGCGACTCCAGGCGATAATAGGCTTCGATGATGTCCTTGCCCCAGGTCAACGCGCCGTGATTGGCCAAGAGCACCGCATTGTAATCCTTGCAGAACGGAGCGATCGAGTCCGGCACCTCCTGCGTCCCCGGCGTCGCATACGGCGCGACCGGGACCGTTCCCAGAATGACGACCGCCTCCGGGGATACGGCCTGATCGAGATCGATGCCCGCGATGGCGAACGAGGTCGCCACCGGCGGATGCGCATGCGTGACCGCGCGCACGTCCGGATTCTCCGCATAGACCCGCAAATGCATCTTAATCTCGGAAGACGGCTTCCGGCTGCCGGCCAGCACCTTCCCGTCCAAGTCCAGCTTGACGAGCATGTCGGGGGTCATGAACCCTTTGCTTACTCCTGTCGGCGTGGCCCAGATCGTGTTGGGACCGGTTTTTACCGTAATGTTCCCGTCGTTGGCAGCCACGAAATTTTTGAGGTACATTCTTCGGCCGATTTCACAGATCATTTTCTTCGCTTCAAAATCAGAATAGTAGGGTGTTGCTTGGGTTAGCACGATGTCACCTCCTGTAGATTCCCTGAAAGCGCATGCCTGATTGAGGTTTGTTCAGAAAGTTCGCTTTTGAACACATCCTTTATGTCATTCATTTTCCTACTTCATACGTTGTTTGTCAATGTTTTATTTTGACTCTTATTGTTTTATGTTTGTTTTCTGGACACAAAATTCATCATCCTTCTACTTTTTATTCTATATTTAGCTTGAATCAGGTCCTTATCGGCACGAAAACGAGAACCACCCCATAAAACACAGCACTTTTATCAGGAGGAAAGTATGTTATACTTAATGGAAAACAATAAAATGTCTGTTTTTAGGAGCGAATAGATCATGTTACCAGTAGCCAGAAAAGCCAAAATCAAAGAAATAATCATGGAGCAGAAGAGCGTGACCGTCGCCGCGCTCACTTCCCTGTTCAACGTCACGGAAGAAACGATCCGCCGCGACTTGAAGCAGCTGGAGGACGAGGGCGTTCTGATACGCACGTACGGGGGAGCCTATGTTCCGGACGGGGTGCAGAACGACGTGAATGTCAACCTGCGGGAGCATATCCACGTCGACGGCAAGAAGCGCATGGCCGAGCGGTGCGCGGAATTCATCGCCAACGGCGACTCCATCTTCTTGGATGCGTCGACGACGTCGCTCTATATCGCGCAGCAGTTGGAGAATAAGCGCATCACGGTCGTGACCAATTCGCTCAAAATCGCTAACGCCCTCCTCGATCACGGCAACGTCCATCTCGTCATGATTGGGGGAGGCATCTCTTCGAGCTCCATGTCCGCGCTCGGGCGGAACGCCGAGCTGAATATGAACAGCTATTTCTTCGACCTCGCCTTCATCTCATGCCGCTCCGTCAGCATGCAGCACGGCATCACCGATTCGAACGAGCAGCAGGCGGAGGTGCGCCGACTCGCGGTCGAGCGCGCGAACAAGGTCTATCTCGTCGCGGACTTCACGAAGTTCGACCGCACCTCCTTCGCCAGCATTTGTCCGCTTGATCGCATCCATACGCTCGTCACCGACAAGCAGCTGGGAGAGGATTGGCACGAGTTCCTCGATTCGCGCAATATCTCGCTGCATGAATGTGTATAAGGAAGCCCAGGCGGCGATGCAGCCGAATTCGTCAGAAGCCAACGCAGAGAAGAAGGGGGCGTCCCACAAGTAGTATTTCACTACAGTGAGACAGCCCCCTGCTTCTCAAAAACTCGACTTCCCGAAAAACTCACAAATACACCTTTTCTTTTTGATGTGTACTCCGTTACTGGGAATCCTGCAAAACGGCATCAATTTCTGACGATCCAATCGAGAAAAGACAAAAATCGGTGAACATCATGTATTTTTCAGGCTGTTGGACAACCCCTGTTCTTTACGAAAGGGTGGAGATGTCCATTTTCCTACTCAAAACTTGGCATCATTGCCTTAAGGAAGCATCATTGCCTCCTGGAAGCATTGCTCCTCCTGCGGCTGGAACATGTCGAAGGAATTGCTGCTATTTTACAGGAATTTCGGCTCAATGAATCCACATCCCGAGGAATTGCTGCAAATCTACATCATTTTAGGCCCTTTTGCTTCAAGCCGATGCGAAACGGGTGAAATTCCTGCAGTTTTGCAGGATTCCCTTTCTGGTAAAGTCGTCCATATCGAATTGCTGTAATTACGCAGCATTTCGCTGACCGAATAGGCGTATCTGGAGAAATCGTACAGTTTTGCGGATTTCGCCTACTGGATAGACGTGTCTGTGGGAAATGGTGCCGTTTTCTGGCCGTTGGAAAACCCCTGTTTTTACGAAGGGGTGGAGATTGTCCATTTTCCTACTCAAAACTTGGCACCCATAGCGTTTTAAACCGATTTTTTACTGAGGCAAGATCCACCACATAAAAAATGAAGTGCAAAAAAATTCCTTGGACTTTCTCAACAGCCTGATTTTTGCAGGACTTTCATCAAATAGCGGCTTAAAGAGCAGAAATTGCTGCATCCACGCAGCATTTCACTGCTTCATCCAACTTCCGCCGCTTTGCGCGCCGCCATTTTTCGATCTGTACAGTCTCTATGCGAGCGTTTCCGTTTTAGTTGCCCGATGCTTGCTTCGCGAACATGGCAGGCAGACTGTCGGCGAACGGCGGGTATGCGATGCCGTGCTGCGTAATGATCGCCGTAATATGCTCGTGATCCGTCACATCGAAGCACGGGTTATAGACTTTGACCCCTGCCGGCGCCATCGGCTTTTCATACCATTTGCTCGTAATCTCTTCATCCGGTCGCAGCTCGATATGAATATCGTCCCCTGTCGCGCACTGCAGATCGACCGTGGACAACGGCGCGCACACATAGAAGGGAATGCCGTAATGCTTCGCTAGAATCGCCACCGCCGACGTGCCGATCTTATTGGCGGTATCCCCGTTGGCAGCCACCCGGTCGCAGCCGACCAGGACGGCTTGAATCTTTCCTTCCTTCATCACGATGGAGGACATGTTGTCGCAGATGAGCGTGACATCGATGCCCGCTTCCTGCAGCTCCCAGGCCGTCAGCCGCGCGCCCTGCAGCAGCGGTCTCGTCTCGTCGGCATACACCTTGAAGCCGTATCCCTGCTCCTCTCCCAAATAGATGGGCGCCAGCGCCGTGCCGTATTTGGCCGTCGCAATCGCCCCCGCGTTGCAGTGCGTCAGGATGCCCCAGCCCGGCTCCAGCAGCGACAAGGCATGGCGGCCGATCTGCTCGCAGACTTGCTCATCCTCGGCCCGGATCGCTTCCGCCTCCTGCCGCAGCGCTTCCTTGATCTCGGCGATGCTTCCGCCCTGCTCCCGCCGGAAGCGCGTCTCCATCCGATCGAGCGCCCAGAACAGGTTGACCGCCGTCGGACGGGAGGATGCCAGATAGTCCTTGACCCGCTTGAAATCCTCGGCCAACTCTTCCTTCGTCGGAGCTACCGAAGCCTTGACGCCCAGATACAGGCCGTATCCCGCCGCAATGCCGATCGCCGGCGCGCCGCGCACCTTCAGATGGTAGATCGCGTCCCAAATATCCTTCAATTCCTTCAGCTTGAGAAAAACCTTCTCGTTCGGCAGCACCGTCTGGTCCAGAATGACCAGCGTATCGTTCGCGTCATCCAACGTTACCGATTGAATCATTGTCGCTGTCATGCCGTTGTCTCCCATCGTCCCATGACCTCCTTATCTGCTGTACGCTTCGCCAGCGGCCGCAATGACCTTCATGAAATCCGTCCCGTTCTTCATCAGACGGCGCTCCATAATGAAGCGCTTGCCCATGACGATGCACATCTTCTCCGCCCGTGCCCTCGCGTTCGCGTCCGCAATCGACGTCATGTCCTTGACATGCGCGAGGCCGAGCGTCCGCCGGCACAGCTCCAGCCCGGCAACCCCTGCCGCATCCCGCAAAATCGTCTCCAGGTAATACTGATCGAAGCCTTTGTAAGAAGCGCATGGATCCGTCGCGAATTCCTTCCAAGCCCCCAAAAATTTCGCTTTGAACAAATCAATCATATCTTGAATCGTTGACAGGAGCCAGTCTTTTTGCCGCTCCTTCTCGGCGCCGTCCTCCATGACGCTGTCCGCATGGACATAGGCGAAGATCAAGTTGGCGACGACATTGCCCACATCGTAGCCGGCCGGGCCGTAGAAGGCGAATTCCGGGTCGATCACCTTGGTCGAATCCGGCTTCACGAAGATGGAGCCCGTATGCAGATCGCCGTGAATCAGCGACTGGGCATTGGTCATGAATTCGAACTTCAGCTTCGCCGTCTCCAGGAGCAGCGCTTCATCCTCCCACAAATATTCCTTCACGAACGGGAGCAGCGGCGGGAACACATCATTGCGCGGGCAATCGAAGAACGGCTCGGTATAGACGAGATCCTCGGTTATCCCGCACAGATCCGGGTTGATGAACTCCTTCACCCGCTCCTTCTTTTCTTTATGATTCATGACGACATCCGATGTCAGCAGCAGCGTATTAACCAGGAAGGTCGAGATATGCTCGGCGAACAGCGGGAACTGCTTATGCTTCATCAGGGCGGCGCGAAGGATCTCATGATCGGACAAGTCCTCCATGACGCAGCAGTTCATGACCGGATCATACTTGTATACTTGCGGCACCAGTCCCGGAGCCAGTTCATGCTCGATGCGCAAAATATCGCTCTCGATCCGGTTCCGGTCCGGCGACACCTTGAACTCATCCGAGATGCGGGCGACCGGCCCCGCCTGCTTGATGATGAGCGAGCGCCCCGTCTTGTCGTCCACGACCCGGAACACATAGTTGAGATTGCCGTCGCCGATTTCTTTGCAGGACAGCCCGGCATCCCGATCGAAATAATCAAGCTGGCTGAGGGCATACTGAATCGCATCGCTTTCGGTCATCGTGAAATACGTCTTGAATTCGCTCATTTCGATCTCCTCCTGCACCCGTTATTTCTGTTTGTAATAGGTTAAAGCCAGAGCAAAAGCGAGCACCGTTCCTTTCACGATGTCCATCGCGTAGTAAGGAACCGACATCATGACCAGGCCGTTCTGCAAAATGCCGATGAGCACCGCGCCGACGAAAGTGCCGAATGCGTTCGGTCTGCCGGCGCCCGCGACGGAGAACCCAATGTAGGCCGCCGCCACCGCGTCCATGAGATAAGGAGCGCCCGCATTGACTTCCGCCGTCATGACGCGGGACGCCAGCATAATGCCGCCGATAGCCGCGAATCCGGCCGACAACACATAGGCGAGCACGCGATATTTGTTGACGGGAATGCCTGACAGCTTGGCCGCCTCCATATTGCCGCCGATGACATACATGTACCTGCCATGCTTCGTGTAGTTCAGGAAAATATGGACGAGGACCACGACGACAAGCATTATGATGATAATCCAAGGCACCTGGCCGATTTTCGAGAAAAAGGCGCTGATCTGCCCCGTGGCGAACGTGCCGTCCGGCATGACCATGTTCTGCGATACGGTCGCTCCCCGCGTATACGTGAGCGCCGCCCCCTGGATGATGAACATCATCGCCAGCGTCATGAGCATGTCTTGAATTTTCATTTTGACGATCATGAACGCGTTCAGCAGGCCAGCGATTAGACAGACCGCGATCGCCGTGACGATGCCCACGAACGCATTCTGCGAATGCCAGACGAACATGGAGATGACGACGGCGTTGGCCAGCGACGCCACGGAACCGACCGACAGGTCGAAGCCGCCTACCGAGAGCGAGATCGTGATCCCGATCGCAATGACGGTAACGATGGAGATCGAGCGCAAGATGTTGATGATATTCGTAGGCATCAGGAAGCTCTCGGACATGATTCCGAACACGGCAATCAGGATGAGAATCGTGACAATCGTGCCGTATTTATATAGAAAATCGAAGAAATCGAAAGACTTGGCCGCCTTCGCTTGACGCTGTTGCCCTGTCCCTGTGCTCATGCTCATGCTACTTTCCTCCCGTCGAGTAGAACAATAATTCTTCTTCATTGGTCGCGCTCGTCCGGAGCTCCTTCACGATCTCGCCATCATAGAGCACGTAGACGCGGTCCGTGATGCCGATGATCTCCGACAGCTCGCAGGAGGCGTAGATGATGCTCTTCCCCTGCTGCGCAAGCCGCGAAATGAGCTTGAAGATGTCCTTTTTCGCTCCGACGTCGACGCCTTTGGTCGGTTCATCGAAAATGTACACTTCCGCCTCGGTCGCCAGCCATTTTCCGATCGCCACTTTTTGTTGATTTCCGCCCGACAAGTTTTTCACCTTCGCCAGCTCGTTCGGCGTCTTGATGCCCAGATCCTGAATCAGCCTCTGCGCCTCCTTCTTCTCCTTGCCGAACTGAAGGAACGTCTTATACGCGCAGAACCTCGCCAGATTGGCAACCGACAGATTGTTCGCCACCGATTCCAGCACGAGAATGCCTTCCTTGCGCCGCTCCTCCGGCACGAGGGCGATTCCCTGCTTCACGGCCTCATTGCAATTTCGAATGGAAAGCTTCCGCTTCTGCAGCACACGCTCGCCCGCCGAAATGCGGGACGCGCCGAACAGGGCCTTGCACAGCTCGGTTTTGCCGGCGCCTACCAGTCCGGCGAGGCCGATGATTTCCCCTTTTCGCACATAGAAATCGATATTTTTCAGCTTGTCGCCATCCGTCAGGCCCTTTACTTCGAAATTGGTGTCTCCGATTTCGATCGGAAGCTTCGGAAATTGATCGTCCATTTTTTTGCCGAGCATCCGTTCCACAATTTCATTCGGATTCGTGTCCGCAATCCGCTTCTTGACGACGAATTGACCGTCCCGCATCACCGTAATGTCGTCGCAGATGTCGAATAGCTCCGGCAGACGGTGCGAGATGAAGATGACCCCGACATTGTTCTTTTTCAACTCCCGCACGATGCGGAACAGCTCTTCCGTCTCCGCATGGCTGAGCGGCGCGGTCGGCTCGTCCAAAATGAGAAAGCGGCATTCCTTCGTTATCGCCCGCGCGATCAGAACCATCTGCTTCTCGGCCAGCGTCAGCTCGCTGACCAGCTTCTTCGTCGGCACCTTCACATTCATCCGTTCGAGAGTCGCCTTCGCGCCGCTGTGTATGCGCTTCCAGTTGATCCACTGCTTTTTCCCCATGTCGTTGACCGTATCATCCAGCATGATGTTCTCGCCGACCGTCAAATAAGGGATGAGCGCCGTATCCACTTCCTGATATACAATCTGGATGCCCAAGTCCTTCGCATCCTTCGGCGAACGAATCTGCGCCGCTTGGCCGCCGATAAAAATGTCTCCCGTGTAATGGTTGTAGGCTCCCGACAACACCTTCATCAACGTCGATTTGCCCGCCCCGTTCGCGCCGATCAGAGCATGGGAGGTTCCGGTCTCGGTTGTAAAATCCACGTTATCCAGCGCCTTCACCCCGGGGAACTCGATGGAAATCCGCTTCATATCCAGGCGAATCGCTTGCTGTCCAATCATCTCTCCACCTCCTACGGAATCGGGAGGCAAGCGCCGTCCATCCGGCGTTGGCCGCGGAGGCCCTTCCGCCTTCCCTCCGTCCCCTTCTTATTTGGATGAATACGCTTTCTTAAGGGCTTGCATCCAGTCCTCCTCGAAGTCCGTGCTTACGCCCCAATCCGGGATGATCTTGCTGAGGCTCTCCATATTCACTTTTTCCCCGGAGGAATTCAATTGCTCTTGCGTAATCATTGTCGGCTTGAGGTCGAAGGTTGGCGGCGTGTCTCCGCCCGCGATCTTCTTCGCGACCAGTCGCATATTGACGGCGCCGATCACCTTCGGATCGACGGCGGCCGTGGCAACCCATGGGCTATTCTCTTCCTGCATCAGCTGCAAATCGGCGTTCGACACGTCGATGCCGTAAATTTTGATCTCGTCCCGGCCGGCTTCCTTGACGGCCCGCGCCGCGCCGATGGCGAACGCATCCCATGTCGCGAAGATGGCGTCAATCTGGCCTGGGCCGTGCTTGGTCAGCATCGCCGATACGGCGTTCTGCGTCTGCACCGATGTATCGGATGCCGCGACGCCGAAGCGCTCGATCTCCTTAATGCCCGCATTCGCCTTCAAAAAGTCTTGGTATACGCCGTTCCGGCTTACCATCGGCGGGAATCCGTCCACCCACAAATAAACAATGTTACCGCTTCCATTTAACTGCTTATTCATGCTGTCCAACGCCAATTGGGCCAGCTGCTTGTCGTCCTGCGATGTTAACGTCACGCCTTCAATATTGGCCAAGTCCGGATTGGAGTCGAATGTGACGACCGGAATCCCCTTCTCCGTCAGCTTCTTGACATCATCCACCGTAGCCGCGTCATCTCCGTGCGAGATAATGACGCCGTCATAGTTCTTTTCGAGAGCCTGGGCTATCGCGTCATGGAATTTGGCCGTATCGCCGTTCGCGGAGTAGGTGTCCACCGTAAATCCCATCGATTCGCCCTCTTGCTTGGCGCCTGCCAGAAATTGCGCCGTATGATCGTCGCCTCCGATTTTGCGGATAACCATGATCTTCACGTCTTTGCTGGCAATAGGCTGAGGAAGATTTTCGATGTTGCTCTTGTCCACATTCGGCTTGCTTTGGGCTGAATCTCCCCCGGTGGAACAGCCTGCCAACACAAGCGATACAGCCATTACGGCAGCGACAAATCGGGTCATCACTTTGAACTTCATCTCCTGCACCCCTTTTAAGGTAATCAAAAGCCCTTCAGGTCCTATGCAAAAAGCCATAAAACCTGTTGTTGTCTAACATACTACCACCTTCATACCTATATCGCAATGAAAATTTATTGTTTTATATTGTTTTATGTTGATTATTACATTATTTTTTTGCTTATTCCTTGTCATTTGTAAAGGTATAGTCGAAAATCTTGGCTTTATTTACTTTTAAAACAACAATTTGGATGCACACAAAATAAACCCATACAAAAAAGACGAATATGGGAATTCCCCCATATTCGTCCATTGCTTGGTGCACTAAGTCTGGCCGGTACCATACCGGCCGCGAAGCCGATCCAGCTTGTCTATGATTAAGTTCGCCAACTCGGGAGGCTCCTTCACGAAGGCGTCCGTCCCCCAACTGAATATCCGCTCCGCATAGTATTCGAGTTCGCCCTCGCCAATGCGGGTCTCGATCGTGCCCGTCCCGTCCTCGTGCCGCGTGATGGCTTTATCGAGCCAAGGATCGGCCTCGCATTTCCTCACTCCCAAGCGGGTCAATTCCACCCGCAGCGCCACATGATGCTGGCGCACAGGCGGCAGGAACCATTGCTCGAGCGTGATCAACTTCTTCATCTGCCTCCGCATCTCTGGCTCCAATGGCTCCCGAGGCTTCAGCGCTCTGACATAGTCCGCGCGGAACAAGCGGTAGGATTGCCTGCTGAAGCAATAAGCCGGGCAGTACCAATAGCCGTTATGCGCATATAAGCCGAGCGGCACAATGTCCCGTTCATTCTCTCCCCGCGCCGAATCGTAGCGGATCGTAAGCGCTTGGCGCCCGACAGCCGCTTCCAATTAATGACTGCAATAACGGAGCCTCCTGCTCTCTCTGCGGCACCCAGAACTGAATGCAATCCTTCAGACGGTCGATGGTCCGCTTCGCGTTCGGGGGCAGAATACGGTAGATCTTGGACAGCGCCGAGACGGCTTGCTCCCCGAACGGTATCGACGCGTAGTTATGCAGCGACTGATAGGCGAAGAACATCGCCACCGCCTCATTTTCCGTGAACGTCAGCGGAGGCAGCAGCTTCTCCTTCAGGAGCCGGTAACCGCCCTTAGGCCCGTATTCGGCATACAGCGGCACCCCCAGCTCCTCCAGGTCGCGCAGATCCCGTTGGATGGTGCGCAGCGACACACCGCATGCCTCAGTCCCTCTTCCGTCACCGCGTGAACGCCGCATTCCGCATCCATTGTCAACGCACGCGTCTTCTATTGTTCCCCTGCCATTATCTGCTCACCCTTGTTCTGCTGTTCGGCACTCTCGTCAACATATCCGGATCACTAACACCCCCTTCCACTCCTGCTGCCCCGCATCAGGGTCAACATGGCGGGTTCTACGGAACTGCAATCATCGTTAACATCCCCTTCCACTCCTGCTCCCCCAACTTCAGCGTGAACATGGCCGGGTTCTACAGTTCCCGCTTATCGCACAACCTTCCTTTTTATCTATGACAAATGTTGACGTAGATAGATGATACAGTAGACCAAAGCACGGCACAACACAACAACAATAAATCGCTGGGAGGAAGTAACTATGTTCAAAAGACTGGAATGCGTCGCTCTGTACACCGCAAACATCGAGGCCTCGATCGAGTTCTGCCAATCGCTCGGCTTGACGGAGCATTGGCGCATCGAGCGGCCCCTCGGCGAAGGAGGAACATGGATCTTGGCCGGAATGAAGTTCCCGGACGAAAAGAGCTCCGAGCTCGTCCTGCAAAATCATCCCGCTCTCCAGGTGGCCGACATTGAAAGCTACGTGGAAGACGTGTGCGAAACTTATGAAGCGCTGTCCGCCAGAACGGATATCAACTGAATTCGCCAGCCTTTTCCGACGGAATCAGGCCATGTGGCCGTCATGGAGGCGCCGGACACCAACGTCTTCGTCCTCGTCCTCGTCGGCCAATAAAAAGCCCGACCGGCAGGCGGGAGCACCTCTGCGGGCGCGAGCACGGCTGCGGGCAGGAGCACCGCCGCGGGCGGGAGCACCGCTGCGGGCGGGAGCACCTCTGCGGACGGGAGCACGGCTGCGGGCGGGAGTACCGCAGCGGGCGCGAGCGACGCTGCAGCCGGAAGCGACGCCGCAGGCGGGAGCGACGCTGCGGGCGGGAGCGACGCTGCGGGCGGGAGCGACGCCGCAGGCGGGCAAGGTGGCTTCTGCGGCTTGCTTGGGCCAGTCCGCCGGCTTGCCGGGATAAAAATCATAAAAATCCTGCACAGGCGCAGGATTTTCACCGCAAAATACGCATCGAAGCAGGAATTGCTGCAAAAGTACATCAATTTTGCGCATTTCTGCTTCGTTCCGCGATTGGACGGGCAAAATGCTGCACTTTTGCAGGATTTCCATATAGAGGGCGCGGCCCAGGAACAATTGCTGCATTTTTGCAGGATTGGCGACACGGGATCGCAGCAGGGAGAGGATTGCTGCAATTTGCGGCAAAAGAGGCTCCCCTCTGGGCATGCGCGCCCCGTCCGGGCGGCTCAAGCTTGCCGCGGAGAGCTGCATCGCACTGACGCGCATCCTGCGACGCTCGTGCAGAACCGCGGCGGATTGCAGCCGCCCGCCCCACAACAGCGCTTGCAAACGCGCCCTTACAAAACCGGCAGCCAGGCCATCCCCCGGCCCGCGCCGCTATCGGCCCGCTTCACGATGCGCTGCCACTTTCCCGATGCGCGGCCAAATGCGCTTCCAGCAGCTCGACGCATTGATCGATATCCTCGCTCAGCCGGTTCCGCACCTCTTCCTTCACTTCCGTATCCAAGTAAATATATTCCCGCAGCTGAATCAAGGTGTCCCGCATCGAAGCGGCGGCATTGCTGCTCCATTGGGGCGTGCGGGAAAGCCCCGACGCCAGCAGATCCAGCAGCGGCCGGTATCGTTCCGCCGCTTCCCGGGTCATCCCGCCGAACGGCACATAGATGGCGCCCACCTTGCGGGACATCTGCTCCAGCAGCACGCGGACGGGCTTCGTGGCATCCCGCTCCGGCAGAACTGCCTGGCTGCGGTACAGGCCGAACCACAGCTCGCGTTCATAACCGCCGGCGAAAAACGCCTCTTCCCCCGTTATAATCGCGCCAAGCCCATGCTCCGCTCCGTTCTGCCGAATCCGCTCCCTTACCGCCGCCGGATCCGTCTCTGCGCCGATGCGGATGTCCGCGACAGCGGCACCCGGCTTGCCTCCGAACGGGCCGGCTTCCCCGGCAAATACGGCCAAGCCAAGCTTCGCGCCCTCATCGATGTACACCTGCATCGCATCGAACAAAGGGCTGGCCGCTGACGTTTTCGCGCTCGCATTCGCGGTCTCGCCCACGCTCGGGATCGTGTTCGCGCCGTTCGCGCCCGCCGATGCGCCCGGATTCACTGCCGGATTCTGCGTCCCGGCCCCGCTCGCCTTCGCGTCCGCTCCCGCCCGCTCCGCCGCCTCCAGGTAGACCGCGTTGAAATGCGCGGCCTTGAAGCGCTCCAACCGTTCCCGCACCTTCTCGGCCTCGTTATCGCCCGGGCTCGGGCTCACCCGCAGCCGGATCCCGCGCAGCTCCACCTTGCGGGACTCCGTATTCAACTGCTCCGCCTCCGTCACAAACCGCTCCAGCTCCGCCGCCTGTTGGCCGAGCTGCGCGGCGTCGCGCTCGGCATCGTCCGAGGCGGCCCGGGCGTAAGCCAGCTTCGCATCGAACAGCTTGCTTTCGATACTGGAATACGGAACGTCCAGGTACAGCGCCTTCGACTGCGCGAGCTTCCGTTCCGCCTCGGCCAGCCTCTGCGCCGCTTGCTCGAAGTACTGAGCCCGTTCGTCCTGATTCATGGCCGCGATCCGGTCTGCCCACCCTGCCGCGCCAGTCCCGCCAGACGCGGCAGCCGCCACGCCTGCGGCGCCCGGCCCCAAGGCAAGCACCATCGCCCCGGCCAGCAGACCAATGCGCAGCCCTATCCCTGTCTTCTTCATCCTACCGGCCTCCTCGATTCAATAGGGTTCACATCCGATTGATAGATTGTATGCCCGCATCGGCCGGGGCCATTCCTTGGAATTTACCGGCCGGCGCCCGGGGCCCCCGCACGATGCGAAGCGGCTTGCCCATTGCAGGCGGGACGGCTCATAACAGCCCGCGGCAGAAGAAGGACATCTTGCGGTCCCGCAGGCCGGGAAGCCGGGTAAAACAAAAATGCGAACCTCTCAGGAAGCACTTACTTTCTGGAGGCCCGCACTTGGATGCAGAATTCGATATAACATTTTTGTACAAAATGAACTTATTATTAACGATAGGTGTATGTATAATCCTCGCCGTTGGTCGAGACGATGACCTGGATCGGCTTCTTGTCCTTCGCCACTTCGGCAGGCACCTCGGCGATGAAATGAAGCGTGCCCGTTTTCAATGGTTCGATGCTGGTAATATTCGTGTAGGTAAAGTCCGCCCCGCCTTTATCCTCGATCGTGGAAAAAGCGTTATATTCATATTTGTTGTCGTAGACGACCTTGACCGACACGAACTCATCCGCCGATTTCCCCTCGGTCAGCAAGCTCTTGACCTTGATCACCGTGTCGAAATAAGTATTGGACGCATCCTTCACTTCATAATAGGAGTAGAAGCTGTCCGGGTTCGGCGGGGTAATCTTGTTGGCGAACTTCGCTCCTTGAATGGTCAGCTCGGCAAAATCGGCGATTTCGAGCGGCTTTTTCGCTTCAATTACTTTGCCATTGGCAGCCGGAGCAGCCTCATTGTCAGACTTCTCCTCCGACTTGCCGGCGCTGTCGTTGCCCGCATTTTCCTTATTCTCTGCGTCCGCTTTGCCTGCGCCCGGATTCCCCATAGCCGCTTTCAGTTCCGCATTTTCTTTTTCCAAAGCCTCGATTTTCTTCTCCAGGTCGGCCGTCGCGGAATCGCCGCCGCTGCATCCAGCCACCGTCATCCCTAGAAGTAATGTTGCGATACTGATGGCTGCTGATTTCTTTCTCAATGGAAGACCCCCTTTTTCTATGTATAAACATACCACCAACTCCACCTAATTTACTAGAAAAGAATTCAGATCATATGACAATTCTCCTAATTCTATCGACTCAATAAACTGGCAAAAGACAAATAATAAGATACGTTGAATATTAACTCGTTTCCGCTTGTATGCTCTTGTTTTTCCTCCGATCCTGCGGTACACTGATGCACATCACCCCAATGGAGCTGATCGCCTGGTGGATACGACCGACGCCAAAGATACGAATTTCTACGAATCGGATATCTTCGACATTAGCCGCGAACGGAAAGTCCGCTCCAGCATGCCTTCGCGCCATTACCATGACGCCTATGAGATTTTCTATCTTGTCTCGGGCGAATTATCGTACTTCGTCGGGGATAAGACCTACCATCTCGTGAGCGGCATGCTGCTATTCATCAACGTCAACGAGATTCATAAGCTGGTCAATTCGAGCGGCGCGGCCTTCGAGCGCATCACGCTCCAGTTCAAGCGGGAATTTATCGCCGACCTGCTCCCGAAGCAAGAGAGTTTCGACGTGTTCTCCGCCTTCCAAGCCGATACGCATCTGCTCCGTCTGGACGGCAGCGAGCAGAGCATGGTAGAGGGATTGTTCGACCGGATGGTGCACGAATCGCTGCGCCAGCCCCCGGGCTATGCGTATTATGTCAAAATATTGCTCATTGAGCTGCTCATCTATTTGAAGCGCAAAGCCGACAGCGGCCAAAACCAGCCTGCAGCCAGCCCGCAGCAGGTTCATCCCAAAATCATCGCCGTCGTCAACTTCATCAACGAGAACTACAGCCGGCGCATTACGCTGGATTCCATCTCCCGGCGGTTTTATATCAGTCCCTCTTATTTCTGCAAAATGTTCAAAGACAGCACCGGCTTTACGCTGGTCGAATACGTGAATAATGTCCGCATCAAGGAAGCGCGCCTCCTGCTGCGGGATACCGATGCCAAGATGGGAGAGATCGCGGAACGGGTCGGCTTTGAGAGCCTGACCCATTTCGGACGCATTTTCAAGGAGTTGACAGGCTGTACGCCCTTAAAATACCGCCTTATGCAGCGTTCGAACCGGACCTGAGCGCGCAGCGCTTCATCCCCCTCTCCCTCTCAACCCGGCTATGCAAAAAAAGCCGCCCCCTGACGAAATCAAGGAAGCGGCTCGGTTCGGTCCAGCTTAGGCCTGGGCCTCGCACACATACTGCGCAAATTTCTGATAATCGCTCTGACGGCATTCCAGCGTCAGCTTCGTCCCCAACTCCTCGTATTCGGTCGCGAGGACGTTCGCATGCTCATTCAAGTAGGACACATGCTGGCCCTGATCATACGGGATGAGCATTTCGCATTTCACATAATCCTTGAACACATGGGCGCGGATGGCTGCGATCAGCTTATCGATGCCCTGCTTGCGCTTGGCGGCCATGTAGATAATCGAATCCTGCGATTCGGGAATGGCGCCTTCCTTCAGGTCGATCTTGTTATACGCATAGATCATCGGAATCCCTTCGATCCCGATCGACTTCAGCGTCTCGTTCGTGATGCGGATGTGCTGCTCATACTCCGGATTGGAGAAGTCGACGACATGAACCAGCAGGTCCGCCTCTTTCACTTCCTCCAGCGTCGAGCGGAACGCCTTGACCAGATGATGCGGCAGCTTGCTGACGAAGCCGACCGTATCGGTCAGCAGGAACGTCTTGTTATCCTCCAGATCGATGCTGCGGACGGACGTATCCAGCGTTGCGAAGAGCATATCCTTCTCGAAGACGAATTTGTCCTTCGCATCCGTGAACAGCTCCACCAGCGTGTTCATCACCGTGGACTTGCCCGCATTCGTATAACCGACGAGCGACACGACCGGAAGCTCGGTTTTCTTCCGCTTCTTCCGCTGGGTCTGGCGGTGGGCGACCAAGGCCTCCAGCTCCTTGTTCAGAGCCGTAATCCGCTCCTCAATCCGGCGGCGATCCAGCTCCAGCTTTTTCTCCCCCGCCCCTTTATTCCTCGTGCCGACCCCGCCGCTCTGGCGGCCCAGCGATTCGCGGAGACCGACCAGTCGGGGAAGCATATATTGCAGTTCCGCCACCTCTACCTGAAGCTGCGCCTCCTTCGTCTTGGCCCGCTCGCCGAAAATATCGAGGATCAGCAGCGTGCGATCGACGACCTTGCAGTCGAGATCCTTTTCCAGGTTGCGAAGCTGCGAAGGAGACAGCTCATCATTGAAAATAACCATATCCGCCTCATGCTGATTCAGCATAATCGTCACATCCTGCAGCTTGCCGGTGCCGATATAATGCGACGTGTTGAGCTTGCTCAGGTTCTGCGTCACGATGCCGACGACCTCCACGCCGCAGGCCGCGGCCAGATTCGCCAGCTCCTCCATCGAATAGTCGAAATCCGGCTGATGATTCAGATTTACGCCGGCCAACACCGCTTTTTGCGGCTGTATCGTAAGTTGTTCCATACTTTATTCCCCCGTTGCCGCACCCAAGTCCCGCTTGAGCACGGATCATCATGATTGTGAAATTTGATTTCGAAGTAAGCAATACAAAAAAACACAGGCTTTCCGCCTGTGCTTCGAGTCATCGGAAGACGAGCCCCGCGACGGAGCCGCTTGCAGAGGAGCATAGCAGCGCATCCCTGCACTATAAGCATACCCTCACGGCATGCGTGAAGTCACGGTCACCCCGCAAGCCTTCCATCCCGCCAATATCCGAGTAACAGCGAAGGCCGATCGCGGCCGGCAGGCTCCCGGTACGGAGCAGGCAGCGCACGAAAGAAGGCGTTCGCCGAAGAAGAAGCCGCTTCATCCAGCGCTTCGTTCTTGGCAGGTGCTGCGTCATATAGGCACAACAAAAGAGGCAGGCATCGTCCCTCCCTCTTCTGTCGCGCAACATATTAGGGTTCCTCTGAGCAACCAAGGCAGACCATTCCCGATCACTCTGCGCACAGGCAGAGCAAATGAGCACTATTCAGTTAGTGTCACATACGTTCAATCGGATTCTTCCCAAGCGGAAGATGGCTGCCATGTCAATCATCGGTGACCCTCCGTTCTGTCAAAGTTATCCCTATCCTAACACAGGTCCATCCCAAGAGCAAGGGCGGGCATGGAACTTTTCCGAAAAATGGCTCTATTCACCTTCGCGGCCGCTGCGCTTCTTCTCCTCCAGAATCACGGCGTGCACTGCCGGATCGCCCCACAGATTCCCGGTCTTGACGGCACTGACTTCAATATCGGGCTCCGTCTTCCGCTCTTCATTAATGACTCCCGACGAGGTTAGGCCCATGACACTAGGCATGCGGAAGGCGAAGCCGCTCTGGGGCAAGGTAGCAATCATCGGATCGATTCCGATTCCATCCCCGCCAGTCCGTTCCCCCACCAAGGTTGCCCAGCCCGTGCTCTTGGCGAACACCGCCCACGCTTCCGCTGACGAGTATACGCCCCCGTCGACGAGCAAATAAATGCGTCCGCGGTATTCCTTGCCCGCTTCAGGGGAAAACGTGATTTCGTTTTTAATATAATTTTGGAAATCCGTCTCGATCTCCGGCGGCAACTGGGCCGCTCCCAATTCTTCCTTCAGTTGAGCGACAGGAAGCAGCTGCTCCGGTGAATAAGCCGAATGGGCGTACTGCTGGGCCAGCTCTCCCTTGCGGAAAAGGAAATAACTTACCGAAGTCAGAGGCTCCGTCATGAGCTGCGGCACGAGCATGCCCCAATAGGAGGTCGATCCGCCGCCATTGCCCCGGATATCGATAATGAGCGCGTCATAGCTTCGAATCTTCTCCAGAAAAGGCGCAAGCATCGCGTTATCCTCTTCGACCCGTTCATGAGGCAGGCTTGGAATAGACAGATACGCCAGCTTGCCTTCCTTCAGGATTCCAGTCACGGGCGAAGCTGCGGAGCTTGGGGACAAAGCCGAGTCCATGTCCTCCCCGTCCGCGAAATACCGCGCTTCCACATGCGGCTGGCTCAACTGCCGATGCCACTGCTCTCTTTCTTTCATATCACGATACAGCCGCTTCATGTATGCATAGAATGATTTATCCAAAAAGGACGTGTGCCCATTGTTCAAATCGCGCAGCACCGTATTCATCCTGTCTCTGAACTCATCATCGGTGGTCGCCTGCAGCACAAACTGCTCATAGCGATCCGCGTTCTTCAGCCAGTCGACATGATGGACGCGCTGATTGACCTGGAGGAACGGGTAGTTGTCCTTGACGATGCGCACCATCGCTTCGAAATCCTCGCGCTTCTGTTCCTCCGTCAACGTCAGCTTGCCCGGCTCCAAAATCTTCCCCCCTCCATCGGCTGGCGGGGGATTCTCGGCCTGCTTCGGCTCCGCCTGAACGGAAATGCTGCCGCCTGTCCCGCTTGGCGCTTCCTTCGCATCGCAGGCAGCCAGTCCGAGCAGAAGGAGCAGGACCGCCGCCGGTATGAGCCAGCTTTTATTCATATGTTTCGCTTCCTATTCGAATGATAAATTCCCCAAATATTCCTTCCCATTCTATCCCAATTCGAAGGTCGCGACAAGCCGCCCGATGAGGCCCTTTTGTTACAATTTAGGGAAAAAGCTAACCCCGGGAGCCCCCGGGGTTATATGACATAGCCTGTTCCGTTTTTCCTACGGCAACAGTCATTACTTCTTCTGCACGATCTTCCAGACGATGATGGCAGCCTGCGCCCGGTTCGCCTCACCCTTCGGATGGAACAGGCCGCTGCCCGTTCCCTTCACGATGCCTGCCTGTGCCAGCGTCGCAACCGCCTTGGCGGCATAGGAAGCGATTGCTTTTCGGTCCTTGAACCGGGCCAATACCGGCTCCGCGTCCGTGGCCGCCGGCGTGCTCGTGAAGGCGGCAAGCGCCTTCGCCGCCATCACCGCCATCTCCTGGCGGGTGATGGGCCGGTTCGGCTCGAATCTGTCCTTGCCCGTGCCCTGCACCAGCCCGGCCTGCTTCGCCGCCGCGATGACGGTATAGTGCCAATCCGTCTCCTTCACATCGCTCCAGTTGAGCGGCGTACCGTCATCCTGCAGATCGAAGGCACGAACGAGCATCGCCGCGAACTCGGCGCGCGTCACCGGCTTCAGCGGCCGGAACTTGCCGTCCGCATCCCCCTTGACGATGCCGAGCGCCGCCAATTGCTGAATCGCCTCCTGCGCCCAGGCCGCCGGAGCGAGATCCGGGAAGACCGGAACGGCCGGTTCCACCGGCGGCACTGCCGGCACTGTCGGCGTCGATGGCGTCGATGGCTTGGAAGGCGCTGGCGCCGGAGACGAGGAGGAGCCGCCGGACGATGACGGCGGATCGAGCGGCGCCGGATTCGGAGCGCCCGGTTCCGCAGCCGTCAAGGTGACCGCTTCGCTGGCAACGCTCTCGTTATGAAGCCGATCGACGGCGGTCACCACATAAGTGTATTGCTGTCCTTTTGCTGCCGTGCGATCCGCGTAAGCCTGCATCGCATGCCCGGACTTCTTGCGGATCGTGCCTAGCAGATGCGACGGGTCCGCGATGCTGCCCGCGGTCTTGCCCTCGAACCGGTAGACGGCATAGTACGTCTCATCGCTCGCCGTCTTCCACTTCAGCTCGACGCCCCCGCTCGCGTTGCGGGCCGATACCCCGGAGGGCGCCGCCGGAGCCTGCGCATCAAGCCAAGGCATCGCCGGCACGAGCGCCGGGTACCGGTACAGATCGCTGCGCAGCCGATCAGTGAAGCCTAGCGGATTCGCAGCGAACCATTGGGCGCTGAAATACATGCTGCCCGACACTTCCGCGAAATTGCGGTTGAAATTCACCTGGTTCGGCATTTCCTCCGGATCCATCCACCCGTCTCCCTGTCCGATGCGGTAGATCGCCTGGCCGCTGTACAGATGCACGTTCTTGCCGGCTGTCACCCCGCTCCACCAGGCAATCAAGGTGTCATAGGCGGCCGGAGAATAGCCCATATACCAATAAATCTGAGGCGTAATGTAATCGATCCATTCCTCCTCCACCCATTTTTTCGAGTCGGCGTTGAGCGCTTCATAGCTGCTTAAGCCGTTTGTGTCGGAGCCTTCCGGATCCTTGCTCTTGTTCTTCCAGATGCCGAACGGGCTGATCCCGAATTTGACATAGCTCTTCTCCAGCTTGATCGCCTCGCCCACGCCGCGAATGAACTGGTTCACATTGTCCCGGCGCCAGGCGGCCCGATCCGGGAAGCCCGCGCCGTACTTCGCATACGATACATCATCCGGGAACTCGGTGCCTTCGATCGGATACGGGTAAAAGTAATCATCGAAGTGGACGGCATCGATGTCGTACTTTTTCACCACCTCCATGACGCTGTCCGTGATAAATTGCCGCGCCTCCGGATTGCCCGGATCGAAATACAGCTTGCCCCCGAACGAGAGAACCCAGTCCGGGTGCTTGCGCGCCGGATGATCCTCCACCAGCCGCTCGATATCGTTCTTCATGCTGACGCGATACGGATTGAACCAGGCATGGAATTCCATATTTCGCTTATGGGTCTCCTCCAGCATAAAGGCGAGCGGATCATATCCCGGATCCTTTCCTTGCACGCCCGTCAGCCACTCCGACCATGGGCCGTACTCCGACGGGTAGAAGGCATCCGCCGTCGGCTTAATCTGCATAATGACCGCGTTCATTCCCGCGGCCTGCAGCTCGTCGAGCAGCTTCCGGTACTGCTGCTTCTGCTCCTCTGCGCCGGTCGTGCCCTTCGCCGGCCAATCGATATTTTCCACCGTCGCGATCCACGCCGCTCTCATCTCCGCCTTCGGAATACCAGCCGGCTTATTGACTACAACATACACGGAGCTGGTCTTGCCCTCATACGTTGCCATAATTCGCGTTCCACCTACCTTGATTCCGGTCACTTTCCCGTTCTCATCGATCGGGGCGACCTCCGGATTGCTGCTCGCATACTTTACGCCTTCCGCAATTTTCACCGGCTCTTCCACCCACGAATAGGTGCCGTACACCTCCGCCTCGAACGAGCCGCCTATCGCGACCGCGCTCAAGCCCCGCAATTGGATGCTCTCCAGCTCGGGTACCGGTTCGGTCACCTCAATCTGATGAATCGCCGAGATGTTGCGGTAGGTCACGGACGTGACCGTGATCGCCGCCGAGCCTATCGCATGCGCTTCAAGCCCGCCGCTGTCATCGACGCTCACCACTTCCGGCCTACTGCTGGCGAAGCTGGCGCCGCCCGCCATTTCCACCGGCGCCTCAAGTCCCGCATAGACCGCATACGCCTTTAAAGCACCGGTTGCCGTCCGCACCATCTTCTGCGGGCCGGACACCTCAATCCGCTCCAGCTTCGGCGCATCCTCCGTCACGGTCAGCGTCAACCGGACCGGGGGCGCATCGCCGTATTCGGCCGTAATAATGGCCGTTCCGGCGCCGACGGCCGCGATCGAATCATACGTCGCCCGCGTCACGGCAGCGACAGTCTCGTCGCTGCTGTGCAGTTGGACGCCGCTCTCGATCCGTTCGGGAGCCGTGCTGCCGGTGCGCGTCGCAACCACTTGAACCGCCTGGCTGCTTCCGGCTTGCATGTGCGGCGGCAATCCGGCGATATCCAAGTGATGAATCGGGGAGCTTGAATAGATAGCGGACAGCCGGTCGAAATAGATGGCTCCGCTGTTTTTGTTTTCCGATTTTGTCGCGGCCATATAGATCTGGTTCAGCTTGAGAGGCCATTGTATATGTTGCGGAACGTCTGCGGTGACATATTTCCACCCCTGCCAATCGAATCCCGATGACGTCGTAAAATCGAGCGCGGGCAAAGCCTTGCCGCTTCCATCCGCCACCGCGGCGCGCAGCCAGTTATTGTTTTGATTTCCATATACCCACACGCCTAATTTCCGGGGCTGGCCCGGGACTGCCCTCCCCCTCGTGCCATCCGGATTATAGAAGTTCACATACGCTGCCGATGTGTTCGGTTGTCCGATAAAGTCATAGCTCAGCTTCACCGCATGATGACCGTAATAGATGGTCTCCGGCCGGCTGATCAGGCTCAATTCGACGGAATTGGCTTGCGCATGGCTGGCTCGCAGGTTCGTCAGATCCTCGAATTCCTCCAGCACAATCGGCTCTGCGCCGTCCGCTTCTTCCGCATGGACAAACGGTGAAGCGCTTCCAACTCCGGACAGTCCCGTCCCCAGCAAAAGAATCAGCGCCACCGTAAGAGCCACCATCGCCCTGCCGTGAAATGAATGCCGTCTCCTGTTCATTCGTTCATTCACTCCCTAATGAGATGATTGATCACTTTCCAAGCTCCCTAATTCCATGTTGTCAAACATGCTGCCAAGCGCAGCGAACAGATATTATGCTCCCTCCTTCGTTCTCAACTGAACAGCTCGCGGCTGCTACTCCCTATCATATTGAAACATTATTTTAAATATCAATAGTTTTTGTAAAATATAATTTTAAAATGAAGCAGGAATGTCCCGATTGGATGACGTATCGTCGTTTTTCGCCTCTCCCCATATGCCGGCCGCTTTCGCTTTCCTGGCGGCCCCGGCTTCTACAACAAGCCTTCTGAAACAAGCCTGATGGACAGTGACGGCGTCATAAAACCAGCGCATATGCCCGTTTTTGGGCCAAAGGTGCTTCTAGGGGAATTTGCGATTAACACTACTTCTTGGAAAAAATACTGCAAGTCTCAGGCTGTTGGAAAACCCCTGTTTTTTGTGAAGGGGTGGAGAAGGTCCATTTTCCTCATCCAAACTTTGGCTCTTAGAGCGTTTTAAATCGATTTTTTTCTACCGGGAGAAGAGATCCACATCACAGGTGAAAAGTCCCATAGACTACTCAATGGCCTGATTTTACGGGATCCAACCGACCGCGTCGGATGCTGGGGGCATCATCGCCTTCAGGAAGCATTATCAGCCTGCTGGAAGCA
>OGSV01000069.1_pt1 | contig 138713 bp, 118 predicted proteins | sample 1574221 | NCBI WGS metagenome assembly OGSV01 (sample SAMN03295823, study PRJEB24534) | human gut metagenome | isolation source: fecal sample 4 from infant 3 | host: Homo sapiens | place: USA: Pittsburgh, PA | collected 2014-07 | reverse complement strand
AAACTCTTCAATTTAAGTTTGATGCTCGTGAATTAAACTTCGTAATGAATTACGTGTTCACTCAGAGACTTGGTATTCATTTTTCGTCTTGCGACGTTAAGAATCCGTATCTTCGAGTGCCCACACAGATTGTCTGATAAATTGTTAAAGAGCAGTTGCGACGCGCTTTAGCGCTCTGTCGCGAGGTGGCGTATATTACGCTTTCCTCTTTCAGAGTCAACCCTCATTTTCAGGTTTTTCTCTTCAACCGAACCGGCTGTTTGTGTGAAGTGATTCACATCTGCCGTGTCGATGGAGGCGCATTATAGGGAGTTTCCTGCGGCCCGCAACCCTTAAATTGCAGAAAAATGACTGACCGCTGCATTCCACAGCAAAACCCCGCCTTATACCCATTTACACACAGAGTTATCCACAATCGTAAGCAAAATAGTGGTCAGCCTCCCTGAAAGAAGTGAAAGCAGATAAGGAAATCTCTATATAAAAAGAGACTCGCTCCACGTTATATATAGAAGAAAAGCCCAGGCAGCCCATGCCCCATCATCCCTACCACCTTTGAATTACGCATCCCATCAGGCGATAATACCCATACAAACCGTGATTCCAGGACCGTGATGAGACACTCTCTGCAACGTACTGCTATACGCAAACGCCCGATGAAGCTCGGCACTACCGTGATCCTCATGGTCAGTGCGGTACTCTTCTCCGTACTGCTTGTCGTTCATCTGATTTATTTCTCGCAAATCAGCAACATGACGCGCGATGCATTAGCGGGTAAAGCGCTTGCGGTCGCACGAACGCTGGCAAACTCCCCGGAGATCCGCCAGGGGCTAATGAAAAAGCCCGAGGAAAGCGGTATTCAGGCGATTGCCCAGGCGGTGAATAAGAGCAACGATTTTTTATTCATCGTCGTCACCGATATGCAAAGCATTCGTTACTCCCATCCCGAAGCGCAGCGAATCGGTCAGCCGTTTAAAGGCGATGACATTTTGCTGGCCCTGCAAGGGAAAGAGAATGTCGCCATTAATCGCGGATTTCTGGCGCAAGCCCTGCGCGTATTTACCCCTATTTATGACGAGCATCACCGGCAGATAGGCGTCGTGTCGATCGGCCTTGAGCTAAGCAGGGTGACTGAGCAGATCAATAACAGCCGTGGCAGCATCTTTTGGTCCATCTTATTTGGCGTGCTGGTTGGGCTGCTCGGCACATGGGTATTTGTCAAAGTCCTCAAGCGTATTCTGTTTGGTCTGGAGCCGTATGAAATCTCCAATCTGTTCGAACAACGCCAGGCGATGCTGCACTCTATAAAGGAAGGCGTCATTGCCGTTGACGAGTGCGGTGAAGTGACGCTGATAAACCAGGCGGCACAAGAGCTGCTGGATTACCACAAATCGCAAGACGATGCCCAGCTCTCCACGCTCAGCCACGCATGGTCAAAAGTGGTCGATTTTTCACAGGTACTGCATGACGGAACGCCGCGTCGCGATGAAGAGATCATGGTGAAGGATCGGCTACTCTTAATTAACACGGTTCCGGTACTCAGCAACGGTAAAATCATCGGGGCCATTTCAACATTCAGAGATAAGACTGAAGTCCGAAAATTAATGCAACGACTGGACGGCATGGTCAACTATGCCGACGCACTTCGTGAACGATCCCACGAATTCATGAATAAATTGCACGTGATTCTGGGATTATTGCATCTGAAAAGTTATAAGCAGCTTGAAAATTACATCCTGAAGACCGCAAACAGTTATCAGGAAGAGATTGGCTCACTGTTAGGAAAAATAAAATCCCCGGTGATCGCAGGATTTTTACTCAGTAAGATTAATCGCACATCTGATTTAGGCCATAGCCTGGTGATCAGCAATGAAAGCCAGTTACCGGAAAACAGCAACGAAGATCAGGTGGCTGTGCTGATTACCGTTCTGGGGAATTTAATTGAAAACGCCCTGGAGGCGCTAGGTCAAGAACCTGGTGGCGAGATCAGCGTATCCTTGCATTATCGACACGGCTGGTTGCATTGCGAAGTGAATGACGATGGTCCGGGGATTGCCCCCGAACACATTGAGCACATCTTTGAGAAGGGCGTTTCGTCAAAAGGAACCGAACGGGGCGTTGGTTTAGCGCTTGTTAAACAACAGGTTGAAAACGTTGGCGGCAATATTTCCGTCGAGTCAGAACCTGGGATCTTCACCCAATTTTTTGTACAGTTACCGTGGAATGGTGAGAGGGCCAGCAGATGATCAATGTCTTAATTGTCGATGACGATGCAATGGTAGCGGAATTAAACCGCCGTTATGTCGCGCAACTCTCCGGTTTTCATTGCTGCGGCACAGCCTCCACGCTGGAGAAAGCAAAAGAGATAATCTTTCATAGCGGCAATCATATCGATTTGATTTTGCTTGATATTTATATGCAAAAAGAAAACGGTCTGGATCTGTTGCCTGTATTGCACAGCGAAGGTTGCAAGTGTGATGTCATTGTCATCTCTTCCGCCGCTGACGCGACCACCATCAAAGACTCTCTCCACTATGGTGTCGTTGACTACCTGATCAAACCGTTCCAGGCGTCCCGTTTTGAAGAGGCGCTGACCGGCTGGCTACAAAAGAAAACCGAGATGGAAAAGCATCAGTACTATGAACAGTCTGAGCTTGACCAGTTGATTCACGGCAGCTCCTCCAATGAACAGGAAGCGCGGCGCTTACCTAAAGGATTAACGCCACAAACGTTACGCACGCTGTGCCAGTGGATTGATGAGCATCAGGATCAGGAATTCTCCACCGATGAACTGGCCAACGAGGTCAATATCTCGCGCGTTTCTTGCCGTAAATATCTTATCTGGCTCGTCAATTGTCACATCCTATTTACCAGCATCCATTATGGCGTAACCGGTAGACCGGTTTATCGTTACCGCGTTCAGGCTGAACATTACTCATTACTAAAACAATATTGCCAATAAAAACAATTTGGGATTATTTGTTATTTGAAAGTAACAATTATTAAAATAATGAAAAATCCCTACTTTTCTGAATCATGCTGCAGAATTATAAATTTGCGTTAGATCAAATATATTTGTATCCGGCATGTTAAATGTATTATTTTAATATTGATTAACGTCACACTGTTTTTAATTTCAAAATCGCTAACAAAAGTTAATTAAGTATTATCTAGCTCGCAGAGTGTGTATTTTTACCCATAAAGGATTAGTCTGAAATTAACCAGACATACAAAATCTAGACTGGTAGCAATGGAGACCATGCTACGTACCATGGACACCGTACATTTTTGTGAGCAAATAAAAGTATCCGCACGCCAACCTCATCACATTATGAAATGGCGTGAGCGTGATCACACAAATAACCTACTCACCCATTCTGTCGGTGGTTCACGAAATAGCGGAAAACGCAAAACAGATAAATTACAGCGTCAACCGCAGCTCTCCATGTCCAGCTCTGCTTCCCATCGCCTGAGGATTCTCTCCTCTGATCAAAGCCACAGAAAAAAGCTAAATATCGCCATAACGTTAAAAAAACATTCTAGCAAGACATTTGAACATTAATCGCAAATACGGACATATCGAATACTGACCATTTTTTGATGCCTATTCCGGCAAAAAAGAATGTGGCACAGATCCATTTTTCAAAAAATTGACTGGTTTTTTCGCGAGGGTAAATAAAATGTTATTTAGTATACAACTTCTTATAATATTAATATGTTTGTTTTATGGTGCCAGAAAGGGCGGTATCGCGCTGGGTTTATTAGGCGGTATCGGCCTGGTCATTCTGGTTTTCGTTTTCCATCTCCAGCCGGGTAAACCACCTGTAGATGTAATGCTGGTTATTATTGCCGTGGTGGCCGCATCGGCAACCTTGCAAGCCTCCGGCGGCCTTGACGTTATGCTGCAAATCGCTGAAAAGCTGCTGCGCCGTAACCCAAAATACGTTTCCATCGTCGCCCCGTTCGTTACCTGCACCCTGACGATTCTCTGCGGTACAGGCCACGTGGTCTACACCATCCTGCCAATCATTTATGACGTTGCCATTAAGAACAATATTCGCCCGGAACGTCCGATGGCGGCGAGTTCTATCGGTGCGCAGATGGGGATTATCGCCAGCCCGGTGTCCGTGGCCGTTGTATCACTGGTCGCAATGCTGGGTAACGTAACGTTTGAAGGCAAGCATCTTGAATTCCTCGACCTGCTCAGCATCACTATCCCGTCTACCCTGTTGGGTATCCTGGCGATCGGTATCTTCAGTTGGTTCCGCGGTAAAGATCTGGATAAAGATGAAGAGTTCCAGAAGTTTATTTCCGTCCCTGAAAACCACAACTACGTTTATGGCGATACCGCCACACTGTTAGACAAAAAGCTGCCGAAAAGCAACTGGCTGGCCATGTGGATCTTCCTTGCCGCTATCGCCGTTGTTGCCGTGCTCGGCGCGTTCTCTGAGCTGCGCCCTACCTTCAGCGGCAAACCGCTGTCAATGGTACTGGTTATCCAGATGTTCATGCTGCTGACCGGTGCGCTGATTATTATCCTGACGAAGACCAATCCCGCTTCAATATCTAAAAACGAAGTCTTCCGTTCCGGTATGATCGCGATTGTGGCGGTGTACGGTATTGCCTGGATGGCCGAAACAATGTTCGGCGCGCACATGACGGAAATCGAAGGTGTGCTGGGCAATATGGTGAAAGAGTATCCGTGGGCCTATGCAATTGTTCTGCTGTTGGTTTCCAAATTTGTAAACTCCCAGGCTGCGGCGCTGGCGGCGATTGTTCCGGTCGCACTGGCAATTGGGGTTGATCCAGCGTACATCGTTGCTTCCGCTCCGGCATGTTACGGTTACTACATTCTGCCGACTTACCCGAGCGATCTGGCGGCTATTCAGTTTGACCGTTCCGGCACCACCCACATTGGCCGTTTCGTTATCAACCACAGCTTCATTCTACCTGGGTTGATCGGCGTGAGCGTATCCTGTGTCTTTGGTTGGATCTTCGCCGCAATGTACGGTTTCCTGTAATTACAGTGCGCGTGCCGTCCGCTTTGGAACGGCACGCCACCGTCAAGACACAGAGAATTTTAAAATTCCTGAGAAAAATGAAAAGGCTGGAAGCAAATGTCAAAAGTTGAATTCACTTATCAGGCGGCTTTCCCACTGGGGGAAGACAAAACTGAGTACTACCTGCTGACCTCCGATCACGTCAGCGTCGGCGAGTTTGAAGGCGAAACAATCCTGAAAGTAGCCCCTGAAGCACTTACGCTACTGGCCCAACAAGCCTTCCACGATGCCTCCTTCATGCTCCGCCCTGAACACCAACAGCAAGTCGCCTCAATTCTCCATGATCCCGAAGCCAGCGAAAACGATAAATACGTAGCGCTGCAGTTCCTGAGAAACTCCGAAATCGCTGCTAAAGGCGTATTGCCAACCTGCCAGGACACCGGTACGGCAATTATCATGGGTAAAAAAGGTCAGCGCGTCTGGACCGGTGGCGGCGACGAAGCGGCACTCTCCAAGGGCGTATTTAATACCTATATTGAAGATAACCTGCGCTACTCGCAAAACGCAGCGCTGGATATGTACAAAGAAGTGAATACCGGCACCAACCTGCCCGCACAAATCGACCTGTACAGCGTGGATGGTGACGAATACAAATTCCTGTGCGTGGCCAAAGGCGGCGGTTCAGCGAACAAAACCTATCTGTATCAGGAAACCAAAGCGCTGCTCACCCCCGGCAAACTGAAAAACTTCCTGGTTGAGAAAATGCGCACGCTGGGTACCGCAGCATGCCCGCCGTACCACATTGCATTCGTCATTGGCGGCACGTCAGCGGAAAGCACCCTGAAAACGGTGAAGCTGGCCAGCACACACTACTATGACGCACTGCCGACTGAAGGTAATGCGCACGGCCAGGCGTTCCGCGATCTGCAACTGGAACAGGAACTGCTGGAAGAAGCGCAGAAACTCGGCCTCGGCGCCCAGTTTGGCGGGAAATACTTCGCGCACGATATCCGCGTGATCCGCCTGCCTCGCCACGGCGCATCCTGCCCGGTTGGTATGGGTGTGTCTTGCTCCGCAGACCGTAACATCAAGGCCAAGATTAACCGCGAAGGGATCTGGATCGAAAAACTGGAACATAACCCAGCCCAGTACATTCCGGAGTCGCTGCGCCAGGCAGGCGAAGGAGAAGTGGTTAAAGTTGACCTTAACCGCCCAATGAAAGAGATCCTCGCTCAGCTCTCTCAGTATCCGGTTTCTACCCGTCTGTCGCTGAGCGGCACCATCATTGTCGGTCGCGATATTGCCCACGCGAAGCTAAAAGAACGTATTGAGTCCGGCGAAGGTCTGCCGCAGTACGTGAAAGATCACCCTATCTACTACGCGGGCCCGGCCAAAACACCTGCGGGTTATCCGTCCGGCTCTTTAGGGCCAACCACTGCGGGTCGTATGGACTCCTATGTTGACCTGTTACAGTCTCACGGCGGCAGCATGATCATGCTGGCAAAAGGTAACCGTAGCCAGCAGGTGACAGACGCCTGCCATAAACACGGCGGCTTCTATTTAGGTAGCATTGGTGGCCCGGCAGCGGTACTTGCGCAGCAGAGTATTAAACATCTGGAATGCGTGGAATACCCTGAGCTGGGTATGGAAGCTATCTGGAAAATCGAAGTCGAAGATTTCCCGGCTTTCATTCTGGTCGATGACAAAGGCAACGATTTCTTCCAGCAAATCGTCAGCAAACAATGCGCTAACTGCGCGAAGTAACCCATTCGGCCCGGCACTGGACTGACAACAGATTTTTGGCGTCAGTCCAGTGATCCCCCCGGGCCAACTTTATCCCCCCATTTACTGGCGTTGAATTTTTGCCGCTCACAGGGAATAGTAACCTTTTCCATTACTTGTGAATTCGCCATGCTCCGCACACTGAACTCCACAATCTTGCACTCTGGCGCGCTGCTCCTGGCGCTAATACTTATCTACACCGGTATCTCAGCCACAGAGAAAATCACCTGGCTGATGGAAGTTACGCCGGTCATTATTGTCGTCCCACTGTTGCTGGCGACCGTGAAGCGCTACCCGCTGACGCCATTGCTCTACACGCTCATTTTCTTGCACGCCATCATTCTGATGGTCGGCGGTATGTATACCTACGCTAAAGTCCCTGTAGGTTTTCAGGTTCAGGAGTGGCTGGATCTCAGTCGTAACCCCTATGACAAGCTGGGTCACTTCTTCCAGGGTCTGGTGCCCGCCCTGACGGCAAGAGAGATTTTAGTGCGCGGTAATATAGTTCGTGGCCGCAAAATGCTGGCATTTTTGGTCTGCTGCGTGGCGCTGGCGATTAGCGCGATGTATGAGCTGATCGAATGGTGGGCGGCGCTGGCGATGGGTCAGGGAGCGGATGATTTTCTCGGGACGCAGGGCGACCCGTGGGATACCCAGTCGGATATGTTCTGCGCCCTGCTCGGTGCGCTAACCACGGTGCTCGTGTTGGCGGGCTGGCACAACAGACAGTTAAAAACTGCCGGATAGCGCTGACGCTTATCCGGCAATCAGCCCTACCCATTGCGAGACTTGATAACCAGAATCGGCAAGGCGAACAGGAGTGTCAGAAAGTTCGCCATGCTGACGGCAGTATCTTCAATCAATAATCCATAAATCAGCCACAACACCAGCCCACACACAAACATTACATACATTAAACCGGAGATACCCTGCGTGTTGCGGGTGGTAATGACCTTAATCGCTTGCGGTAAGAATGAGAGCGTCGTCAGGCTAGCCGCCAAATACCCAATCCACGAATGCCATTCCATAGCTACGCCTTCACATCACCTGGGGTGACTATCGCAATAGCAGGGATATCCGGTTGCTCATGGTGCTGCGGCACCTTACGGTACTTATCCAACAAATGAATCTGGACCCTGCGCAGCGTGTCGCCGTTCAGTCGGTAAAAGCGGAAGTAAAGGACTAAGGTCACCACAAAAAAGAGTGCTGGTAGCGCGATCATAATGAATTGCATACCAACAATGGTTTCTGCAGACTGCGCGACATTCGGCGCGTAATTAATCACCCCAAGTATCACTGCGATAAAGAAAGCGGCAAACGCTGACCCTCCTTTTACCACCATCGTCTGCACTGAATAAGCGATACTTTCACAACGTACATTCAGTTTGTATTCGCCGTAATCAACGGTATCCGCCACCATAATGACCTGCAACACCCAGAAAAGCGCTGAACCAATATTCAGTAAAATACCAGCAATAACAATGAGTAAGATATTATGGAAACCGGCTAACGCCATCACCAGCAGCACGATACAGCTGAGCACCGGCAGCACGGATGCCCCTGCCCACAAGATCCGTCGTGACAACGCTTTTACCAATCGAGGAAAGAAAATCAGCGTCAGCAGGTTTGCCGCTCCTGCGTAAGACATGTAGTACGGGAAGAGGCTTGCATCGCCAATCACATAAGTAAAATAGTAAATGGCAAAGCCAGCAATGATATTGGCGGCAATATTGTAAGCCAGCGCCATGCCTAGCAGGCAGGATAACTGGTCGTTTTTATAGATGAGCCCAACGATCGCTTTCAGCCCAAGACGACTGCTGTCCGCCGTTGCCTCGCTATCTGACGAATAAACCTCATGCACATTACGCAGCGTAACAACGGTAGAAACGATAAAGAATGCAATCAGTACCAGCGTAAACATCTGGAAACCAAAGCCGCGATCGGCCCCGCCGACATAGCTCACAAAGGGCAGCGTCACCCCCGCGGTGACAAACCCAGCCAGGCTTGCGAAGAAACGAGGGAACGGCACCAGTTGTTCACGCTCGCGTTTATCCAGCGTAATAGTTGGCACCAGCGACCAGAATGGAATATCCATAATGGTGTAGGTCATTCCCCATAATATATACGTCACGCAGACAAATACGACTTGCGCAGTGCCCTCAAACAGATGTGCGCTAAAAAGCAAAAACAGCACCAATGAGTTCGCCAGCGTACCGAGTAAGATCCAGGGTTTAAATTTTCCCCACCGCGACCGGGTGGCGTTCACAATCCAGCCCATGATGGGATCGTTTACCGCATCCCAGACCCTTGCCGCCAGGAACAACGTTCCGACCAGCCCCACCGATAATCCCACCACGTCGGTGTAGTAATACATCAGGTACATGTACACAATACCGATGGCGAAATCCTTACCAAACGCTCCAAATCCGTAACTGAGTTTTGTTTTCAGAGAGATGCTCATAGGGTATCGGGTCGCCGTTACCAGCGCCCGCCTTCTGTTAGAGGAAACGTCAGAGGTTAAACGCCGGATGCTCTGCCCGGCGTAATGGTGTGTTAACGGTGTAACCAGGCCGGCAGCCAGTCGCCATGAGACGCGATCAGGTCGTCCACCAGCGCATAAATCTCCTCAATCCCCAATACCGCGGCGGTATGCGGATCCATCATCGCCGCGTGATAAACGCGATCGCGATTTTCCGTCAGTATGGCTTCCGTTAGCAGGGTCTGAACATTGATATTGGTTTGCATCATGGCCGCCAAATGTGACGGGAGAGTACCCACCTTCGTTGGCTGGATACCATTCGCATCGACCAGGCAAGCCACCTCCACGCAACAGCCTTGCGGCAGGTTATCGATCAGATGGTCATTGCGAACGTTGCCATACACCACGCTCGGTTCACCGGTCCAGATAGCGTTCATGATAGTGCTGGCATATTCACGTGACGGTTTAATCTCGATCCGCGCCGCCGTTTTGTACTCTTCCAGCTCTTTGTTCCAGTTCGCCAGCTGTTCCACACAGCGTTTTGGATACTCATCCAGTGGAACCTTATAGCGCTCAATCAGATCCTCACGCCCTGGTTTGATAAACCACGGCGTATATTCCGCGAAATGCTCCGACGACTCAGTGACGAAATAGCCCAGCTTTTTGAACATTTCATAGCGCACAATGTTCTGACAACGGGTATTACCGTGAAGATTCGGTTTCGGCGCCTGACCAGATTCATAGGCCGCCAGCAGCTCCGGATAGAGATTCACATAAGCACCGTCAGCCGTTTTACGCTCAAGTTCCAGATAAAACGCCATATGGTTGATCCCGGCGCAGCGATAGCGCAAAGAGGCCGGGTCGATGTTCAAATCGCGGGCCAGCTCCTCCGCTGTCCCTTGCACCGAGTGACACAATCCAACCTGCTTAATATGCGGATAGCGCGCATACATTGCCCAGGTGTTCATCGCCATCGGGTTAACGTAGTTAAGCATGGTGGCCTGCGGGCAGACTTCGGTCATATCCTCACAAATCTGCCATAAATGCGGGATAGTGCGCAGCGCGCGCATAATGCCGCCTGGCCCCAGCGTATCGGCAATCGTCTGCTCCAGACCATGACGTTTACACACCGCAAAATCGGTAACGGTACAAGGTTCATAGCCACCAATCTGGAAAGCGACCACCACAAAATCAGCATCCTGCAATGCCGCTTTTTGATCGGTATAGCAGGTGATACGCCCGGACGCGCCCGCTGAGTCCATCAACTTACGCACCACAATGTGTGACTCTTCCAGCCGAGTAGGATTGACGTCCATCAAGGCGATATGCGCAGATTTCAGCGCATCGCGATGAAAGACGTCCCCGAGGATATTTTTGACGAAAATCGTGGAACCGGCGCCGATAAAGGTAATTTTGGGTGCAGACATCATGACTCTCCAGAACATTAGTGAACACAGTCATGGTGGCACAGCGCATAGATGAAAACTTCCGACTTCCCTGGCGAGCATTCCCATAAACTCAGATCGCCTCTTTGTCCCATACTGGATCTGAGTTTATGGGACAAAATTGCACAAAAAGCAGAGTATGCGGCCCCAAAATCTCACTATGCTCAATGATATCGGTCCGATTTGTGTCCTGATTCTCAGCCTTAATGCGCAGCAAATGACATGATTCTGATAATTCAGGAAATGGAGCAACCATGAGTACATTACCGACATCGCCTCTTCCCCCCGATCCGCACATGTGCAGCAGCGATGAAGAGCAAACCCGCAGCCCATTGTCGCTGTACTCAGAATATCAACGGATGGATATTGAGCTGCGCTCACCGCATGCTATGCCTGCCAGCCACTGGCATGGGCAGGTGGAGATTAATGTGCCGTTTGATGGCGACGTTGAGTACCTTATCAACAACGAAGTGGTGCAGATAAAACAGGGACACATTACGCTTTTCTGGGCCTGTACGCCGCATCAACTCACGCGTCCGGGCAGTTGCCAAAGCATGGCTATCTTCAATTTACCGATGCACCTTTTCCTTTCCTGGCCGCTGGATCGCGAACTGATCAACCACGTTACCCATGGCATGGTCATCAAATCGCTGGCGTCGCAGCAGCTAAGCACCTTTGAAGTTCAGCGCTGGCAACAGGAGCTGAGCAACCCGAACGAGCAAATTCGCCAGCTCGCCATTGATGAAATTGGTCTGATGCTCAAGCGGTTTAGCCTTTCCGGCTGGCAGCCAATCCTGGTCAATAAAACTTCGCGGACGCACAAAAACAGCGTTTCGCGGCACGCCCAGTTTTACGTAAGCCAGATGCTGAGTTTTATTGCCGATAACTACGATCAGGTGCTCACTATCAACGACGTCGCGGAACACGTGAAGCTCAACGCCAACTACGCGATGGGGATTTTCCAGCGCGTGATGCAACTCACCATGAAGCAGTACATCACCGCAATGCGGATCAATCACGTCCGCGCATTGCTTAGCGATACCGATAAAACCATTCTTGACGTCGCGTTGACCGCCGGATTCCGATCCAGCAGCCGTTTTTATGACACCTTCAGCAAGTTTGTCGGCATGTCGCCGCAGCAGTACCGCAAACTGATCCAGCAGCGCCGGCAAACAATGGCTGGCTGAGCAGCCAGAAACCACCGGCGTTACCCCGGCCTACGATCCCTATCGTTCGCCGATATCAGTATCAGCCAAAAAAATATTCCCCCTGTCGATAAACAGCGGTGAAAAATCGCCAATAAGCAAACATAACTATTTGTTTAAAAACAAATTAAACACAAATCAGACTATTTATCACCCGCTTTACAGCCCATTTTGTCAGGATAATACTTGCCTGCGTCACATTCATACGGTGTGTCTGCAATCCATAAATTGCAACCTTTCCACAACCGGGTAAAAGATGATGAAAGTATTAATTGTTGAAAGTGAGTTTCTGCATCAGGACACCTGGGTCGGTAGCGCTGTCGAACGTCTGGCTGACGCATTAAGCCGCCAAAATGTTACCGTCATTAAGTCCACCTCATTCGACGATGGTTACGCAATCCTCGCCGCTAATGAAGCCATTGATTGCCTGATGTTCAGCTATCAAATGGAACAACAAGACGAGCACCTGAACGTCAGGCAATTGATCGGCAAGCTCCACGAGCGCCAGCAAAACGTTCCCGTTTTCCTGCTGGGCGATCGCGAAAAAGCCACCGCATCGCTGGATCGCGACCTGCTGGAGCTTGTCGATGAATTCGCCTGGATTATGGAAGATACCGCAGACTTTATCGCCGGACGAGCCGTTGCGGCGATGACCCGTTACCGCCAGCAGCTTCTGCCGCCACTGTTCAGCGCGCTGATGAAGTACGGCGACATCCATGAATACTCCTGGGCGGCGCCTGGTCACCAGGGCGGTGTCGGATTTACCAAAACGCCGGCGGGTCGTTTTTACCATGATTACTACGGTGAAAACTTATTCCGTAGCGACATGGGTATTGAACGCGCATCGCTCGGCTCACTGCTGGATCATACCGGCGCATTTGGCGAGAGCGAAAAATATGCCGCCCGCGTGTTTGGCGCTGACCGCTCCTGGTCCGTAGTGGTCGGGACTTCCGGCTCTAACCGCACCATCATGCAGGCTTGTATGACCGACAACGACGTCGTGGTGCTGGATCGTAACTGCCACAAATCTATCGAGCAGGGGTTGATCCTCACCGGCGCAAAACCGGTGTACATGGTGCCAAGTCGCAACCGGTACGGCATTATCGGCCCTATCTACCCGCAAGAAATGCAACCTGAAACATTGCAGAAAAAAATCAGCGAAAGCCCGCTGACCAAGGGCAAGGCCGGGCAAAAACCGTCTTACAGCGTTGTGACCAACTGTACTTATGACGGTGTTTGCTACAACGCCAAAGAGGCCCAGGACCTGCTCGCGCAAACCAGCGATCGCATCCACTTCGATGAGGCCTGGTACGGCTATGCCCGCTTTAACCCAATTTATGCCGATCACTACGCTATGCGTGGCGCGCCGGGCGATCATAACGGTCCTACCGTTTTTGCGACCCACTCGACCCACAAACTGCTGAACGCGCTCTCTCAGGCGTCTTACATTCACGTCCGTGAAGGTCGTGGGGCCGTGAACTTCTCCCGCTTTAACCAGGCGTACATGATGCACGCCACCACCTCCCCGCTGTATGCCATCTGCGCATCAAACGACGTGGCGGTCTCCATGATGGACGGCAACAGCGGTCTGTCGCTCACCCAGGAAGTGATCGACGAAGCGGTCGATTTCCGTCAGGCCATGGCGCGTTTGTACAAAGAATTTTCCGCCGAAGGCGACTGGTTCTTCAAACCGTGGAACAAAGAAGTGGTGACTGACCCGCAAACCGGCAAAACCTATGACTTTGCCGATGCGCCAACTCAACTCCTGACCACTGACCAGAACTGCTGGGTGATGCGTCCGGGTGAATCCTGGCACGGGTTTAAAGACCTGCCGGATAACTGGAGCATGCTGGACCCAATCAAAGTCAGTATTCTGGCGCCGGGGATGGGCGATGATGGCGAACTGGAAGAGAGCGGCGTACCGGCAGCGCTGGTCACCGCCTGGCTTGGCCGCCACGGTATCGTGCCGACCCGTACCACCGATTTCCAGATTATGTTCCTGTTCTCAATGGGGATTACCCGTGGGAAATGGGGCACGCTGATCAATACCCTGTGCTCATTCAAACACCATTACGATGCCAATACACCGCTGGCGCAGGTGATGCCAGAACTGGTTGAGGAACATCCTGACACTTACGCCAACATGGGCATTCACGATCTGGGCGACACCATGTTTGCCTGGCTGAAAGAGAATAACCCTGGCAGCCGACTCAACGCGGCCTACTCCGGCCTGCCTGTTGCTGAAATCACCCCGCGTGAAGCCTATAACGCGATAGTCAGCGATAACGTTGAGATGGTGGCCATTGAAAATCTGCCGGGTCGTATAGCTGCGAATTCCGTGATTCCTTACCCACCGGGAATTCCAATGCTGCTGTCCGGGGAAAACTTTGGCGACGCCAATAGCCCGCAGATTAGTTATCTACGTTCGTTGCAGTCCTGGGACCACCACTTCCCTGGATTTGAACATGAAACCGAAGGAACGGAAATTATTGACGGTGTATATCACGTCATGTGCGTGAAAGCATAATGTCACTTTATAGATAGTCCGATTTTTAAGGTAGACATGTCATGCTTGAGTAATTCCTGAGTATTGCTGCAAAACAATAACATTGTCATACCTTTTTGCGCGGGACCACCCCGCGCTTTTTTTATACGCAAATATCACGTTTCCACTTGCGTAAAAAAAAGTGTACATAAGAAAAATCCCACCAAACATTGTAATTAATTTCAGACACGTTATTTTAATGCGGTCCTGGATTCATCATACAATTTCAATTTAGCCGATATGGTTCATCTGATGGTGAGCTACGGTGTTTTATGTTCATATTCCTGGAGTTTGGGTATGAGGGTTTGCAGCAGAGCAGCTTGTGTTGTTGTATTAACGGAGAAGGATGTTTGGTTAAGGATTAACGGTAAAGAAGCCATCAGCTTAAAAGCTAATCATATGGCGCTGGTAGCATGCGATAATAATATTATCGATTTCTCATCACTTAATAACGCACTGGTCGTACATATCAGCCGTGATATCATTAAAGACTATCTACGTTTTTTAAATAAAGACCTTTCACAGATCCCACTCTGGCAACGCAGTGCCAACCCAGTGATGACCGCCGTCTGTCTGACGCCGGATGTCTTCCGGGTGGCTGCCCAATATAGCGTAATGGACACAATGGACGAAGGTGAAAGTGTGCGCACGCGCTCGCTACTGTTCACGGTGTTATCACGCTTTCTCGGCAGCAAAAAGTTTATTTCTCTGCTCATGCATATACTACGCAGTCGTATCAGCGACAGCGTTTATCACATTATTGAGAGCGATATACATAAAGACTGGAATTTAAGCATGGTTGCCAGTTGCTTATGCCTGAGCCCCAGTTTGTTAAAGAAAAAGCTCAAAAGTGAAAATACAAGTTACAGCCAAATAATTACCACGTGTCGCATGCGTTATGCCGTCAATCAATTATTGATGGACGGCAAAAACATTTCCCAGGTCTCTCAACTGTGCGGATATAACAGTACCTCGTACTTTATTTCCGTATTCAAAGAGTTCTATGGGATGACGCCTCTGCATTATGTCAGTCAACATAGGGAGCCATCCGCTGCCTGATTTTTAATCAGTTAGCGATAAGCCATAATAATATCAGCATTAGCGATACCCCCAGTCCGCCATCATAAAATAGTCTTCTGAAGAGGTATGATAAGACGTCATTTATCCTTATCAGGAGTTACTAAATATGTCGACGGATGCTGATGCTCACAAAGTGGGCTTAATCCCCGTCACCCTTATGGTGTCGGGGAATATTATGGGTTCCGGTGTATTCCTGCTACCCGCAAACCTTGCGTCAACTGGCGGGATTGCAATCTACGGATGGTTGGTCACTATTATCGGTGCTTTGGCGCTGTCGATGGTGTACGCGAAAATGTCGTCCTTAGACTCCAGTCCCGGTGGTTCTTACGCTTATGCCCGCCGCTGTTTCGGTCCTTTTTTGGGCTACCAGACCAACGTCCTGTACTGGCTGGCTTGCTGGATTGGTAACATCGCCATGGTGGTTATTGGCGTCGGTTACCTGAGCTACTTCTTCCCCATCTTAAAAGATCCGCTGGTCCTGACGCTGACCTGCGTCGTGGTGCTGTGGATCTTCGTGCTGCTGAACATTGTCGGACCGAAAATGATCACCCGTGTACAGGCCGTCGCAACGGTACTGGCGCTGGTGCCAATTGTCGGTATTGCCGTCTTCGGCTGGTTCTGGTTCCGGGGTGAAACCTATATGGCGGCATGGAACGTCAGCGGTATGAACACCTTCGGTGCGATTCAAAGCACTCTGAACGTAACCTTGTGGTCATTTATCGGCGTGGAAAGCGCCTCCGTCGCGGCAGGTGTGGTTAAAAATCCCAAACGTAACGTGCCTATCGCCACCATGGGCGGCGTGCTGATTGCCGCCGTTTGCTATGTGCTCTCCACCACGGCGATTATGGGTATGATCCCTAACGCGGCGCTGCGTGTTTCAGCCTCCCCGTTCGGTGATGCCGCACGCATGGCGCTGGGAGACACCGCTGGGGCGATTGTCTCCTTCTGTGCTGCGGCCGGGTGCCTTGGTTCCTTGGGCGGCTGGACGCTGCTTGCCGGGCAAACCGCCAAAGCGGCAGCCGATGACGGCCTGTTCCCACCGATTTTTGCCCGCGTTAACAAAGCCGGTACGCCGGTAGCCGGGTTAATTATCGTCGGCGTTCTGATGACCATCTTCCAGTTCAGCAGCATGTCGCCAAACGCTGCGAAAGAGTTTGGTCTGGTCTCTTCGGTCTCCGTTATCTTCACGCTGGTGCCGTATCTGTACACCTGCGCCGCGCTGCTGCTGCTCGGCCATGGTCACTTTGGTAAAGCGCGTCCGATGTACTTACTGGTGACCTTTATCGCTTTTGTTTACTGCATTTGGGCCGTTGTCGGTTCCGGTGCCAAAGAGGTGATGTGGTCATTCGTCACACTGATGATCATCACCGCGCTGTATGCACTAAACTACAATCGGATCCATAAAAACCCATATCCACTGGATGCTCCGGTAAACAATAACTAACGCAAACAGTCGTCGTTGCCCGATGGTGTAAGGCCATCGGGCCAACGCCGCCCCCCGCGATTCCTGAAATCAACATTAAGAACTTAAGGTTGGCTTAATTTTACTTTGAGAGGATTTGTACCACTTAGTCGATGGAACCCCCTTAATGTTAAAGCACCTGTTTAAAAGACCCACTCTCGGGCTAATCAGCTGGCTTCTCCTGATCTCATTTTATCTTGCGACTTTCCTGAACATTGCGTTCTATAAACAAGTGCTGCAAGAACTGCCCCTGGATTCCGTGCGCAACCTGCTGGTGTTTTTGTCGATGCCGGTCGTCGCTTTCAGCGTCATGAACATTGTGCTGACGCTGGCCTCATTCCTGTGGCTTAATCGCCTGGTGGCCTGCGTTTTCATTCTGGTTGGCGCATCGGCCCAATATTTCATCATGACCTACGGCATCATCATTGACCGCTCGATGATCGCCAATATGATGGACACCACACCCGCCGAAACCTTTGCTTTGCTGACGCCGCAAATGCTCATCACGCTCGGAGTGAGCGGCATTCTCGCCGCGCTCATTGCCTGCTGGATAAGAATCAAACCGATCGCCCCGGCCATGCGCAGCGTACTGTTCCGTGGCGCGAATATTCTGATCTCCGCGCTGCTGATCGTGCTGGTCGCCGCGTTCTTCTACAAAGATTACGCCTCACTGTTTCGCAACAATAAAGAACTGGTGAAATCCCTCAGCCCATCCAACAGCATTGTGGCGACCTCTTCCTGGTATTCACACCAGAGGCTGGCCCACCTGCCGCTGGTACGCATTGGCGAAGACGCCCATCGCAATCCGTTGATGGTGAAAGAAAAGCGTAAGAACCTGACGATTGTGGTGCTCGGCGAGACCTCACGCGGCGATAACTTCTCGCTGTCAGGCTATTCGCGCCAGACCAACCCGTTGCTGGAAAAAGATGATGTGGTCTATTTCCCCCGCACCACATCCTGCGGAACGGCAACGGCAGTATCTGTCCCCTGCATGTTCTCGGGAATGCCACGCGCGCACTACGATGAAGAACTGGCGCAGCATCAGGAAGGCGTACTCGACATTATTCAGCGGGCGGGAATTAACGTTCTGTGGAACGATAACGACGGCGGCTGCAAAGGGGCATGCGACCGGGTACCGCACCAGAATATGACTAAGCTGAACCTGCCAGGGCAGTGTATTGACGGGGAATGCTACGATGACGTGCTGTTCCACGGGCTGGAAGAGTACATTAATAACCTGCAAGGCGACGGCGTGATTGTGCTGCACACCATCGGCAGCCACGGTCCGACCTATTACAACCGCTATCCTGCGCAGTTCAAGAAATTTACGCCAACCTGTGACACCAACGAAATCCAGACGTGTTCACAGCAACAGTTGGTCAATACCTATGACAACACCATTCTTTACGTCGACTATATTGTTGATAAAGCAATCAATATACTGAAAGAGCATCAGGACAATTTCACCACCAGCCTGGTCTACCTTTCCGATCACGGTGAATCCTTAGGGGAAAATGGCATCTATTTACACGGCCTGCCGTATTCGATTGCGCCAGATACGCAAAAACATGTGCCGATGCTGCTGTGGCTCTCAGAAGATTATCAGCAACGCTATCAAATCTCTCAGACATGTTTGCAAAAACGGGCAGGCTCAGAGGACTTCTCACAGGATAATCTCTTCTCAACCCTGCTGGGATTAACAGGCGTGCAAACACAGAAATATCAGGCAGCAGATGATATTCTGCAACCCTGCCGGGGAGGCTAAACGAATGAAAATTCTGATTGTTGAAGACGATACGTTGTTATTACAGGGACTGATACTCGCCGCGCAAACAGAAGGCTATGCCTGCGACGGCGTATCAACGGCCCGTGCAGCGGAGCAGTGTCTGGAGACCGGCCATTACAGTCTGGTGGTTCTGGACCTGGGCTTACCGGATGAAGACGGCCTGCACTTCCTGAACCGCATCAGACAGAAAAAATACACCGTGCCGGTGCTTATCCTCACCGCCCGCGATACGGTGAAAGACCGGGTCAGCGGGCTGGACGTTGGCGCCGATGACTATCTGGTCAAACCGTTCGCACTGGAAGAACTGCATGCCCGCATCCGGGCGCTGCTGCGTCGTCATAACAATCAGGGTGAAAGTGAACTCATTGTCAGTAACCTGACGCTGAATATCGGTCGTCGCCAGGTGTGGATGGATGGACAAGAGGTTATCTTAACGCCGAAAGAATACGCACTCCTGTCGCGCCTGATGCTTAAAGCGGGCAGCCCGGTACACCGGGAGATCCTGTATAACGACATCTACAGCTGGGATAACGAACCGTCGACCAATACGCTGGAAGTGCACATTCACAACCTGCGGGACAAAGTGGGTAAATCACGTATCCGCACAGTCAGGGGATTTGGCTATATGCTGGTTGCCACTGAGGAAAGCTAAGTGAAGCTACTGCAATATCTAAAAAAACCGCTCCCGCTGCGTCATCGCCTGATGCTGACCATCGGTCTTATTCTGCTGGTCTTCCAGTTGATTAGCACCTTCTGGTTGTGGCACGAAAGCACCGAACAAATACAGCTATTCGAACAGGCGTTACGCGAAAATCGTAACAACGATCGCCACATCCTGCATGAAATCCGCGAGGCCATCGCCAGCCTGATCGTCCCCGGTATTTTTATGGTCAGCCTGACGCTGCTGATTTGCTACCAGGCAGTGCGGCGTATTACTCGCCCGCTGGCGGATCTGCAAAAAGAGTTAGAAACGCGGGCAGCCGATAACCTTGCTCCGATTGAAGTTCATAGTTCAACCGTTGAGATCCAGGCGGTCGTCTCAGCGCTCAACGAGCTGGTGACGCGGCTGACGAGCACCATTGAAAACGAACGCTTATTTACCGCCGATGTCGCCCACGAACTGCGCACCCCGTTGTCAGGCGTTCGCCTGCATCTGGAATTACTGTCCAAAACCCATAAGGTCGACGTTTCACCGTTAATTGCCCGCCTTGACCAAATGATGGACAGCGTGTCGCAACTGCTGCAACTCGCCCGCGTTGGACAGTCGTTCTCGGCCGGGAGCTACCAGCACGTCAAACTGCTGGAGGACGTGATTTTGCCCTCCTACGATGAACTCAGCACCATGCTGGACCAGCGTCAGCAGACGCTGCTCCTACCGCAAAGCACGGCGGACGTTGTCGTACGTGGCGATGCGACGCTATTACGAATGCTGCTGCGAAATCTTGTGGAGAACGCGCATCGTTACAGCCCGGAAGGCACCCATATTACGATTAGCCTGAATACAGAGCATGATGCCGTTATCGCCGTCGAAGATGAAGGCCCAGGCATTGATGAGAGTAAATGCGGGGAGCTGAGTAAAGCGTTTGTGCGTATGGACAGCCGTTTTGGCGGGATTGGGCTGGGGCTGAGCATTGTCAGTCGTATCACCCAGTTACATCACGGGCATTTCTATTTGCAAAATCGTCAGGGAACCACCGGTACTCGCGCTTGGGTGGAATTAGCGAAAGGTCAGTAAGAACTCACCCAAACGTACAAAAAGCTGCTGACGATCAGCACGCTGCACACGGTGGTCAAACTTTCATAAATGCGGTTTTTCATGACACTCTCCTCCGATACTCTGGAGGAGAGTTTGCCTGACACAGATTAAGCCAACCTTAAGTGGATATGATAAATCACATGATTACTCATCAATCCGCGGATGCTGCTGCACCAGGCGCGTACGCTTAAGCTGCAGCTCAGCAATTTCCTGATCGATATCTTCGATTTTATGCTCAATATTATCGTAGTGCTCGCCGAGGAGCTCTTTCGCTTCATGAATATCCGAAGCGGCAGGCGTAGCCCCCTTCAGAGGCTGATTAGCCGTCTCTTTCATGGTCACGCCGGTAATTAAACCTATCACCGCAATCACCATCAGATAATAAGCAGGCATCATCAGATTCTGCGAGCTTTCCACCAGCCATGCGGCCAACGTCGGTGTCAGCCCGGCGACCAATACCGAGATATTAAACGCTGCGGCCAGGGCACTGTAGCGAATATGCGTCGGGAACATCGCTGGTAACGTTGACGCCATCACCCCGGTAAAGCAGTTGAGGATCACCGCCAGCATCAGCAACCCGGCGAAAATCAGGCCGATGACGTTACTGTTAATCAGAATAAATGCCGGAATAGCCAGCACAAACAGCGCAATACTGCCCATAATCACAAACGGACGGCGCCCGAAGCGGTCGCTGAGCAGACCCATCACCGGCTGCACAAACAGCATACCAATCATGATGGCGATAATAATCAGCACGCCGTGGTCTTCAGAGTAATGCAGGTTATGCGACAGGTAGCTCGGCATATAGGTGAGCAGCATGTAATAGGTGACGTTGGTGGCAATCACCAGACCAATACATGCCAGCAGACTGCGCCAGTGCCTGGTCGCAATCTCTTTGAACGACACCTTCGGACCGTCCTGCAGTCCCTGACGATCGCCCTGCTCCAGTTTATCCACGTGCTGCTGGAACGCCGGAGTCTCTTCCAGTGCATGACGCAGGTACAGGCCAATAAGCCCTAACGGTAGCGCCAGGAAGAACGGAATACGCCAGCCCCACTCAAGGAAGTTTTCTTCGCCGACGATAGTTGAGATCAGGACTACCACGCCCGCACCCAGCACAAACCCGGCAATCGAGCCGAAGTCCAGCCAGCTGCCCATAAATCCGCGCTTACGGTCTGGCGAGTACTCTGCGACAAAAATCGACGCCCCGGTATACTCTCCGCCGACTGAGAACCCCTGCGCCATTTTACACAGCAACAGCAGAATCGGCGCCCAGATACCAATCGAGGCATACGAGGGAATGAGACCGATACAGAAGGTACTTATCGACATAATCACAATGGTGATAGCGAGGATCTTCTGACGACCGTATTTATCGCCAAGCATACCGAAGAACAATCCGCCAAGCGGTCGAATCAGAAAGGGAACAGAGAAGGTGGCAAGTGCAGCAACCATCTGTACGCTGGGGTCAGCCCCCGGGAAGAACACTTTACCTAATGCGTAAGCAACAAACCCATAAACACCAAAATCAAACCACTCCATCGCATTACCTAACGACGCCGCGGTAATGGCTTTTCGCAGTTTACCGTCATCAATGATGGTAACGTCGCGCAGCGTAATTGGTTTTATTTTTTTCCTTTTTAGCATACTCGTCCTCATAGACTTAGCCCTGTCACGCTACAGATCGAGTCCCTCAACGCCCCTGCGTCAAGGTCATCACCGAGCGGGGAATGCACAGACGCATTCCCTCTAACAAGCGTAGCAGGTTTACTTACACTGACGAGAAACGAGCAGTACAACCGAACCTGTTGACGCCTGATTGGGCGGTTAATGACCTCTTTACCCTAACAGTGTTTAAATTTGTGATCAACTTCACATATAGATTTCCATTTCGTCAACATGCGTAAATCAGGTCATTCTTAGTCAACTTTTTTACATGTAATGCTTGCGATTTTCTGGCAATTAAATACAAGAATAAATCGCTTTGTTGCACCAACAATCACAACAGTCACTATTATTCTGCTAGGCAAAAACCCACCTAATCTCTTCACAAAAAGATCACAGCTTTTTTAATTATCAGAGCACTCAGGAACTTTTGCTCGGAATATGTGATGAAGATAACTAAAACATCGTTTTATTTTGATTGAATCAATGTTCCCATGAATGCAAACTAATTCCAGACGCAATATCCCTGGGAGCAGCAACACGCTCAACGTATGCCGCGTTAGATTTTATAAAACAAAGAGATAGCTGTTTTCTTTGTTAAGAAACACCAGTAACCATTTGAATTTATTAATTTTTACTTCCTTGCGCGTGTATTACCTGCGACAAGAGATGAGGACGCTTATGAAAATTAAAGCCACGATTGAACGCATCCCTGGCGGAATGATGTTGATTCCTCTGTTATTAGGCGCAGTGTTAAATACGTTAGCTCCGGATACCGGCGCGTATTTCGGTTCGTTTACCAAAGGAATGATCAGCGGAACGGTGCCGATTCTGGCAGTGTGGTTTTTTTGTATCGGTGCATCTATTGATTTACGGGCAACCGGCACGGTATTACGCAAATCCGGCACACTGGTATTAACTAAAATAGCCGTGGCATGGGTAGTGGCAATGATTGCTGCTTCATTTATTCCTGATACCGGTATTCAAACCGGGTTCTTTGCCGGTCTTTCGGTACTGGCAATTGTTTCAGCGATGGACATGACCAACGGCGGTTTGTACGCCAGCCTGATGAACCAGTACGGAACCAAAGAAGAGTCTGGCGCATTTGTGTTGATGTCTCTGGAATCCGGTCCGTTAATGACCATGGTGATCCTCGGCTCCGCGGGTCTGGCTTCCTTCGAACCACACCATTTTGTCGGCGCGGTATTACCGTTCCTGATTGGTTTTGCGTTGGGTAACCTGGATCACGATCTGCGTTCCTTCTTCAGCAAAGCCACGCCGGTGCTGATCCCGTTCTTCGGCTTCGCGCTGGGCAACACGATTAACCTGAGCGTCATCGTTGATACGGGTCTGCTGGGCATCCTGCTGGGCGTCGCGGTTATCGTCATCACCGGTATTCCGCTGATTATTGCTGACCGCGTTATTGGTGGCGGGAACGGTACGGCAGGCGTAGCAGCCTCTTCTGCAGCCGGCGCTGCAGTGGCAAACCCGGTGATTATCGCCCAGATTAACCCGGCATTTGAACCGGTTGCCGCATCCGCTACGGCGCTGGTTGCCGCCAGCGTGATAGTCACCGCGATTCTGGTGCCGATTATCACCGCGCTGTATGCCAAACGTTTTAATAAAAACCCGGTCGTCAATGAGACGGCGGCTACCCCGGCAGACTCACTGCACCACTAAACCTGCCTTTATCCCACTCACCGTTCCTGCTCAATTGATGAGCGGGAACGGTGCAAAAATCTCCTCAACCATCGCATCAACCAGCCGCTTCGCCGAACACAATCTCGGCATGCCCAACGCCACATTTTGCCAACGCTGCGTCACCGACCAGCTCACCGGATGACGCTGCGCATCGCACCAGTCCCCGAGCCAGCTCAACATATCGTTGTGCTCAGCCGAGCCGCCAACAACCGGCGTGCTGAGCCAATGATGATAGTAATGACGCGTGGCGGGGGCCGCATTCACGCTGTCTGCCAGCGCCTGAGCAGCCATCGTTCGCAGGTTGTCTTTTAGCATTGACACCACATCGGCATTTGCTAACCGGCAGGCGTCACCAAAGGCTCCCCAACGCAGCTCCTCTAACGCCACAAAACAGCGTCCAGGTAACGACCAGCCGTCATACGCGCCAGCCCGCCAGCGGGTAAAAATTTGCTCGCTATGTTCGCCCGCTTGCACCGTCAGGCCGCGTTGCGTCACCGCCTTCTCTTTATAAGCGCCGCGCTGGGTAAACCAGTCAGCGAGTGAATTTATCTGCTGCAGAAGACCAGGCGTGGAGAGTCCACGCGGGTGTTCGGTTTGTTGTAAAAACATCAACCCTTCGGCGATCCGTACCAGCGCCAGATGGCCCGGATCGATCATGCCCGCCAGTTTTTCCACCAGTTTTAGACGCATCACCAGATGCTCGCTGGACACGCCTGCCAACACCCATGCTCGCAGCTGCGTCTGGGATAGCACCTCCTGCGTCAGGCGCGCACGCAGCCGCTGCTGCTGTTGCAGAAAACCACCGGAACGTTTGGTTTCATCTCCCTGAACCAGATCGACCATAAACTTCGGGTAGACACACTCCAGCGTCCGCCCGGGGCCTTCCAGTAACACGTTAGTCATGTGTGCTCGGTTGCAAAAAGGGTATTGATATCGTCGCGCAGCAAGCGGGAATCTTCATAAAGCCATGCCGCAGTCGTAATGCGATGCTGCAGTTGTTCGTTCAAGGCATTCACCGCAGATTCATTTTGCTGGCGCAGGGTCAAACTCTCACGCAGGCTCGCCTGTAATTGCGTCAAACACAGTGAAAAATCAGCAAAAAACGTGGCCATGCCTGCCGTAACGGAAATATCGACCTGCGCAGCTAAAGCTTTACGAATTTGTTGGCAAAACTGGGTGACATAGTGCACAAGGTTCTTATGCAGTGCACCCATATCAATGAGATAACGCGTTTTTGTTTCGACGTACTCATTCCATCCCCAGTTGGGCTGATTCAACCAGCGAGAGAAGGTATCACGCACCACACCGCCAGTTGACGGCGCATTTTCCGCCGGAATATCCTGCTCAATGGCCTCGTTAAACAACTGGCGGGTGTTGAAGTTAAACATCGCCGCATGAAACGCCGGAAAACGGATCCGCGCACGAAAACCAGCGTGGTTCAGCTCCTCTTTCACCCGCTGCTCAATGGGGCGCATGGCGTCATTTAGCGCCCGGGACAGCGTCGACTCAAGCTGTTCAAAGCGCAGAGCTAAATCCCGACTGATGCTTTCCTGCGCTGCCAGCAAGACAACTTCACAGGACGAGCGCATTTTATCCAGCACGATTTTCGCCTGCCCTTCATCGTGCAACACCAGCATTTCTCCGGCCATTTCTGCCGAGGAAACGCCAGCCCCCTGGCCATGTTGTGACATCATCAGGACGTTTTCTTTGATAAAGAACGTGTTGATGCCGCACAGAATCTCAGTCTGTTGCTCATTGAGATAGGCCGCGGCAGCCTCCAGCGCCAGCTCGACCTCATGACTGACTTCATCACTCACCCGCCCCTGACTCACTTCTAACTGCTGCATATCCTCTTCAATATGCGTGATGTTCAGCCGCAGTTTTTCATAGGCAACCGTTAACCCATGGGCGCGAAACTCCAGATATTCGTGCGCGCTTTGCGCATAGTTCAATAACTTATGCGACGCTGAGCGTAGCGCATACAGCGAAGCATTGGCGTAAGCGGCATGAATCACTTTCTGGATCGGCTGCTCAAACAGTGAATCCTCCCACAACAGATCGGCTGCATGGCGGATGTGCTCCGTATCCTCAAGATCGTTGGTGCACCAGCGTCGGCCAAGCGCCGCTTCGGCAAAATCCTGTACCCAACGTTGCACCTGGTGATCCGGCAGCCGCCCGCGAGCCATCAGCTCATGACGCGCCCTGTTCGCCAGATACCCCCACATCGAAGAAACCGGATAGATTCGCTCCGGGGCAATCCCACCTTGCATCAGCGTGCCGGAAATTAATGCCCGCACCTGCTCTTCATCGTCACTGTTGCGGTCTTTCTGATCGAATTTGTTCACCAGCGCATACAGCGGCACTGACTTGCCGACCGCCATGATCGCGTGGCGCACTTCTTCATCGGAAATCGATTTCAGTTGGGTGTAATCCATCACCACCAGTACCGCAGAAGCCCGCGCCAACTGTTCATTCAGCATCTTTTGTAGATGCGGTTGCCCGGCCTCATTCGGCCCCGGCGTATCCAGCAGGGTTAATTGCCCAGGATAGCTCGCCTGACCGGCCAAATGGACAAATTCGACCTCGATAACCGGAATATGCTCAATCGCGGCATAGGCGGCAAAAGGAAAATCCACCTCCAGTGCTTTTGACAAACGCACCAGGTCATTCAGACTTTTAAGGCAATGGAAAATAGGCTGTGCGCCAAGGTAATACCGCTCAAATGCCACGCCGTTTTCAATATGCTGCAGCAGGACATTCATATCCTTATCAATTTCCAGGGTCTGCGTAAGACGCTGGCGATCGCACTCGCGCACGCGCTGCTGTAAAACCTTCATTAAGGCATCGATAGGCGTGACATGTGAAAAATGCAACACCGGCTCTTTCTGCCCCGGCGTATGGCGAATTAACGTTGGTAGCGCCGTCATGGGACGATTACGATTAGGTAAAACTTCGGTCCCTACAATCGCGTTAATCGTCGTCGATTTTCCCGCTTTCATGGTACCGACAATCGCCAGCACCATTTCCAGACGCGTAATCTTACGCAGTTCATTATTGAGCGTTGCCTGCTGGACATCCATGCCACGCGCGCTGAAATGCAGGGGCTGAACCACCTGTCTGCTATGCTCTCCTTGTTTTAGCGCGACATCATCCAACGACGTCATAGGCAATTTTTGCAATTGCCTGAGATGTTCAAGCGAGAGCATCAGCAAGCGTTCCGCTTCCTGACTTAATTCATATATTGTCTGTGTGTGCATGGAAAATTCTTCCTTAACGCAAATGGCATTACTTTTATTTAGCCCAATCGTTTTATTTATAGATTTTTTGGCTTTTATAATTACGTGTAGAAATAATTAAAATCAAAACAACCAACTGATATTATTAAAATAAATTTGGCGTATAACCGCTGGCCGGATGCCTCTCACTTATGTAATAAGTAAGAAAGATAAACAGCGTAGTTCACTTTTAAAAAATACCCGCGTAATCCCCCTACTAAAATTAAGGGGGTCAATGATATTCAATCACAATGGCTTAGGCATCCGTAAGCAACGTTACCTATGAATATCAGATATTTCGCCTCACCTTATCTTAAATACCTAAGCGTAGCAATTTCCCTTAAAAAATATTCCGCCATACTTTCATTGAGGTAAAAGCAAAGGGTCTTTACAGCAGATCATTTTGCATAATCACGTAGTAGTCCCGACAAAAGCAGGGATTTTATGTATAATTGCGGCCTTTTTCGGCAATCTGCCATTTTTGGGCGCATTTGCCCCTGCTGACTTTTGAGGAAATCCACATGTCATTACCACACTGCCCACAATGCAACTCCGAATACACTTACGAAGATAACGGCATGTTCATCTGCCCGGAATGCGCTCACGAATGGAACGATGCTGAACCGGCTCAGGACAGCGACGAACTGATCGTTAAAGATGCCAACGGCAACCTGCTGGCTGACGGCGACAGCGTTACCGTAGTGAAAGACCTGAAGGTAAAAGGTAGCTCTTCCATGTTGAAGATCGGGACCAAAGTGAAGAACATCCGTCTGGTTGAAGGCGACCACAACATCGATTGCAAAATCGATGGCTTTGGCCCAATGAAGCTGAAATCTGAGTTTGTGAAAAAGAACTGATGCAAATTGCCTGATGGCGCTACGTCAATCAGGCCGATGCCAGCTCATCTGCCAGGCGGGAAGCTCATACTTCCCGCCTGGCTTATTTTTGCAGACGATAACTACACTTAACTGGTTTCTTTTACCTGAGGTAAAGATTATGCCGTTAAGTCCCTATATCTCCTTCGCAGGCAACTGCGCTGATGCTATCGCCTACTACCAAAAAACATTAGGCGCTGAGCTACTTTACAAAATCAACTTCGGTGAAATGCCCAAACCGGCGCAGAACAGCGAAGAGGGTTGCCCTTCAGGCATGAAATTCCCCGATACCGCCATTGCCCACGCCAACCTGCGCGTTGCGGGCAGCGACATCATGATGAGCGATAGCGCCCCCGACGGAAATGCCCACTACTCTGGCTTTACGCTGGTACTCGACACGCAAAACGTCGACGAAGGCAAACGCTGGTTTGATAACCTGGCAGCAAACGGAAAAATCGAAATGGACTGGCAGGAAACCTTCTGGGCTCATGGTTTCGGTAAAGTGAGCGATCGGTATGGCGTGCCGTGGATGATCAACGTCGTCAAACAGCAGCAACCTACAGAGTAATCCAACGGGAGGCCAGCCCTCCCGTACTGTCATCAAAAATCGCTCAACTCTTCATCACCAAGTAACCATCCCTTAACGAAAACGTCACATTGATCCGCCACGATGGGGCCACTTTTTAAGGGAGGCCGCATCATGCAAACGATTATTCGCGTCGAAAAACTCTCCAAGTCCTTCAATCAACATCAGGCGCTCAATGCGGTTGATCTGAACATCTGTTCCGGTGAGATGGTGGCTCTGCTTGGGCCGTCTGGCTCCGGCAAATCCACCCTTTTACGTCATTTAAGCGGTTTGATCGTCGGTGATAAATCCCCTGGTAGCCACGTCGAACTGCTGGGTCGCACCGTTCAACATGAAGGCCGCCTGGCGCGCGATATCCGCAAAAGCCGCGCCCACACCGGCTACATCTTCCAGCAGTTCAATCTGGTTAACCGCCTGACGGTACTGGAAAACGTCCTGATTGGCGCACTCGGCAGCACGCCGTTTTGGCGCACCTGTTTTAGCTGGTTTAGCCAGGAACAGAAACAGCGTGCATTACAGGCGCTGACCCGCGTAGGCATGGCGCACTTTGCATACCAGCGCGTTTCCACGCTTTCGGGCGGGCAGCAGCAGCGCGTGGCGATTGCCCGCGCGCTGATGCAGCAAGCCAAAGTGATCCTTGCCGACGAGCCGATAGCCTCGCTGGACCCGGAATCCGCACGCATCGTGATGGACACCCTACGCGACATTAACCAGACCGACGGCATCACCGTGGTCGTCACGCTGCATCAGGTGGATTACGCCCTGCGCTACTGCGAACGCATTGTCGCGCTTCGTCAGGGCAACGTCTTCTTTGATGGCAGCAGCCAGCATTTTGATAACGATCGTTTTGACCATCTCTACCGCAGCATGAACCGCGTCGAACAGAACGCGCAGGCTGCATAGTTCTAAAAAACCAGGCGTTATTGGCGCAGCCAGGCTGGCAAGTGAAATAGCCTGGAACAAAGACTAATTAAGGAAACAACATGAGCTATAAGACCGTTGCCGCGCTGGCCTTTACCAGCATGTTCAGCATCAGCACCTTGTTCAGCCCGGCGCAGGCCGAAGAGCAAGAAAAAGCGCTGAACTTTGGCATTATTTCGACCGAATCACAGCAAAACCTGAAGCCACAGTGGGAACCATTCCTGAAGGACATGGAAAAATCGTTGGGCGTGAAAGTGAACGCCTTCTTCGCCCCGGACTACGCCGGGATCATTCAGGGAATGCGTTTTAACAAAGTTGATATTGCCTGGTACGGCAACCTCTCGGCAATGGAAGCGGTAGATCGCGCTAATGGACAAGTGTTTGCCCAAACCGTCGCTGCCGACGGCTCCCCGGGATACTGGAGCGTGTTGATCGTTAACAAAGACAGTCCGATCAACAACCTGAACGATCTGATCGCCAAACGTAAGGATCTGACATTCGGCAACGGCGATCCCAACTCAACGTCAGGCTTCCTCGTCCCCGGTTACTACGTCTTCGCCAAAAACAACATCTCCGCCAGCGACTTCAAACGCACCGTTAACGCCGGACACGAAACCAACGCGCTGGCCGTCGCCAACAAACAGGTCGATGTCGCCACCAACAACACCGAAAACCTCGACAAGCTGAAAACCTCCGCGCCGGAAAAACTGAAAGAGCTGAAGGTTATCTGGAAGTCACCGCTGATCCCGGGCGATCCGATCGTCTGGCGCAAAAACCTCTCCGAAACCACCAAGGACAAGGTGTACGACTTCTTTATGAATTACGGCAAAACGCCGGAACAGAAAACCGTACTGGAACGCCTGGGATGGGCACCGTTCCGTGCCTCCAGCGACCTGCAACTGGTACCGATTCGCCAACTGGCGCTGTTTAAAGAGATGCAGGGCGTGAAGGGCAACAAAGGGTTGAACGAGGAAGAGAAAACCAGCAAAACCTCGGCGCTGAAAGCGCAGCTCGACGACCTTGACCGTTTGACCGCCGCCCTGAGCGCCATGACCAGCGTGACTAAAGCGGTGCAGTAAACCTGATGCCCGGTAGCGTTTCGCTTACCGGGCAGACGATGTTCTGTAGGCCGGATAAGGCGCAAGCGCTGCCATCCGGCGATAAACCTACGCACGGAGCTAAACATGCAAACCATCACCGTCGCCCCGCCCAAACGTAGCTGGTTCTCACTGCTGAGCTGGGCCATTCTTCTCGCCGTGCTGGTGGTCTCGTGGAAAGGTGCCGAAATGGCTCCGCTCACGCTGATCCAGGATTCCGGCAATATGGCGACCTTCGCTGCCGACTTCTTTCCGCCAGACTTCAGTCAGTGGCAGGACTATCTCGGTGAAATGGCCGTCACCCTGCAAATTGCCGTCTGGGGTACCGCCCTCGCCGTTGTGCTGTCGATTCCCTTTGGCCTGATGTGCGCCGATAACCTCGTACCGTGGTGGATTTACCAGCCGATGCGTCGCCTGATGGACGCCTGCCGCGCCATCAATGAAATGGTCTTCGCCATGCTGTTCGTGGTCGCCGTGGGTTTAGGTCCGTTCGCCGGGGTAATGGCGCTGTTTATCCACACCACCGGGGTGCTCTCCAAGCTGCTTTCCGAAGCGGTAGAAGCCATTGAGCCGGGTCCAGTAGAAGGCATTCGCGCCACCGGGGCCAACAAAATTGAAGAGATTCTGTACGGCGTTCTGCCACAGGTTATGCCGCTGCTTATCTCCTACTCGCTGTATCGTTTTGAATCCAACGTTCGCTCGGCCACGGTAGTCGGAATGGTGGGGGCGGGCGGTATTGGCGTGACTTTATGGGAGGCGATTCGCGGCTTTCAGTTCCAGCAAACCTGCGCCCTGATGGTGTTAATCATCGTCACCGTCAGCCTGCTGGATTTCCTTTCCCAGCGTTTGCGTAAGCACTTTATCTGATTAGCGAGGCATTGATTGCTATGCACTTGTCTACACATCCGACCAGTTATCCAACGCGTTATCAGGAAATTGCCGCGAGACTTGAGCAGGAGCTTCGTCATCATTATCGCTGCGGTGACTATCTGCCCGCCGAGCATCAGCTTGCCGCGCGCTACGAGGTAAACCGCCACACCCTGCGCCGCGCTATTGACCAGTTGGTTGAGCGTGGTTGGGTCCAGCGTCGCCAGGGCGTCGGCGTACTGGTGCTGATGCGCCCATTCGATTACCCGCTTAATGCCCAGGCGCGCTTTAGCCAGAACCTGCTGGACCAGGGCAGCCACCCCACCAGCGAAAAACTGCTGGCGGTTCTGCGCCCGGCCTCCAGCCACATTGCCGATGCGCTCAGCATTAACGAGGGCGATAACGTGATTCATCTGCGCACCCTGCGCCGGGTAAACGGTATCGCACTGTGCCAGATCGACCACTATTTTTCCGACCTCACGCTATGGCCGCTGCTGCAGGGCTTTAACAACGGCTCACTGCACGACTACCTGCGCGAACAGTCCGGTCTGACGCTCCTGCGCACACAAACGCGCATCAGCGCCCGCCGCGCACAGGCTAAAGAGAGCAAAGTGCTGGAAATCCCCAATATGGCGCCGCTGCTGTGCGTGCGCACCCTGAACCACCGTGAAGGCGAAGAACACGCGGCGGAATACTCCGTCAGCCTGACCCGCGCCGACATGATTGAATTCACTATGGAGCACTGAATGCATTTCGATACCGCGACCCGCCAGCGCTGGATGCGCGCGCTGGCTTACAGCAATGCCGATGCCCTGAACGCCCGCATCCACGCGCTCAAACTGACGCCAGACTATGAACTTATCCGCGCACCGGAAAGCGGACTGATGCAGCTCCAGGCTCGCATGGGCGGCACCGGCAACCGCTTCTTTGCCGGTGATACCACGCTTACCCGCGCAGTGGTACGCCTGAAGAGCGGCACGCTGGGCTACAGCTACCTGCTGGGACGCAACAAACAACACGCCGAGCAGTGCGCGGTCATTGACGCACTGCTGCAGGAACAAACGCATTTCCAGAGCCTAATGGAAACCTTAATTGCCCCGCTGGAAGCGGAACGCGATGCGCTGATTAGCGCACGCCGTGCCGAAATCAACGCCAGCCGGGTCGACTTCTTCACGCTGGTACGCGGAGATAACGCATGACCTTACAAACCGCTTTTAATTTACCCGTTCAGGATGCTCAGCAGAGCTTTCGTCGCCTGCTGAAGGCCATGAGTGAGCCGGGCGTGATCGTCGCCCTCCATCAACTGAAACACGGCTGGCAGCCACTGGGCCTGGCAACCACCAGCGTGCTACTGACCCTGGTCGATGGCGACACGCCAGTCTGGCTGGCGCCGTCGATGGATAACGATATCGCCCGGCAGAATCTGCGTTTTCACACCAACGCGCCGCTGGTGGATCAGCCGCAGTTGGCGGCCTTTGCCGTCGCCGACGAACGCATCAGCAGCGAACAGCTTAACGCCCTCTCCGCCGGTTCCGCCGTCGCGCCAGAAACCAGCGCCACGCTGATTGTGCAGGTCTCTGGCTTAAGCGGTGGACGCATGCTGCGTCTGACCGGCGCCGGTATCGCTGAAGAGCGCATGATCGCGCCACAGCTACCGGAATGCCTGATTCACGAACTCACCGAACGCCCGCATCCGTTCCCGCTGGGGGTCGACCTGATCCTCACCTGCGGCGAACGCCTGCTGGCTATTCCGCGAACTACCCATGTGGAGGTGTGCTGATGTACGTCGCCGTCAAAGGGGGCGAAAAGGCGATAGCCAACGCCCACGCCCTGCAGGAAAACCGACGCCGGGGCGATGAGACCATTGCTGAACTGAGCGTGGCGCAAATCGAACAACAGATGAACCTGGCCGTCGACCGGGTGATGACCGAAGGCGGCATCGCCGACCGCGAACTGGCCGCGCTGGCGCTGAAGCAGGCCAGCGGCGATAACGTCGAAGCCATCTTTTTGCTCCGCGCCTACCGCACTACGCTGGCAAAGGTGGCGGTCAGCGAGCCGGTTAACAGTGCAGAAATGCGCCTTGAGCGCCGAATCTCTGCGGTCTACAAGGATATTCCCGGCGGGCAGTTGTTAGGTCCCACTTATGACTACACCCATCGCCTGCTGGATTTTACCCTGCTGGCCAATGGCGAAACGCCCCCCCTGCGCAGCGCAGACGACGCGCAGGACGCCTCTCCGCACGTCTTTTCCCTGCTGGCCAACCAGGGACTGGCAAAGCGTGAAGAGGATAACGGCGCTCAGCCGGATGATATTACCCGCACGCCACCGGTCTACCCCTGCTCACGCGCTTCACGCCTGCAACAGCTGATGCGCGGCGATGAGGGATATCTGCTGGCGCTGGCCTACTCCACCCAACGCGGCTACGGGCGTAATCACCCGTTTGCCGCCGAAATCCGCAGCGGCTATGTGGCACTGGAAACCGTACCGGAAGAGCTGGGATTTGCGGTGAACGTCGGTGAACTGCTGATGACCGAATGTGAAATGGTCAACGGTTTTGTCGCGCCAGAAAACGAATCCCCCCATTTTACCCGCGGCTACGGGCTGGTGTTCGGCATGAGCGAACGTAAAGCGATGGCGATGGCGCTGGTGGACCGCGCCCTACAGGCAGCCGAATACGATGAAGCGGTCACGGGACCGGCGCAGGACGAAGAGTTCGTGCTGGCGCATGCGGATAACGTCGAGGCGGCGGGTTTTGTTTCGCACCTCAAACTTCCCCATTACGTCGATTTCCAGGCCGAGCTGGAACTGCTCAAACGCCTGCAACAGGAGGCCACCCGTGACCACTAACCTCTCCGGCTACAACTTTGCGTATCTTGATGAGCAGACCAAACGCATGATCCGCCGCGCGATTCTGAAAGCGGTGGCGATCCCCGGTTACCAGGTGCCGTTTGGCGGACGTGAAATGCCGATGCCCTACGGTTGGGGAACCGGCGGCATTCAGCTCACCGCCAGCGTGATTGGCGAGCCGGACGTGCTGAAGGTAATTGACCAGGGCGCAGATGACACCACTAACGCCGTGTCGATTCGCAACTTCTTCAAACGCGTGACCGGGGTGAACACCACCGAGCGCACGGAAGACGCGACGCTGATCCAGACCCGCCACCGCATCCCGGAAACGCCGCTGGTGGAAGACCAGATCATTATCTTCCAGGTCCCGATCCCCGAGCCGTTGCGCTTTATCGAGCCGCGCGAAACGGAAACCCGCACCATGCACGCGCTGGAAGAGTACGGCATCATGCAGGTGAAACTGTATGAAGATATCGCCCGCTTCGGCCATATCGCCACCACTTACGCCTATCCGGTGAAGGTTAACGACCGCTACGTCATGGACCCGTCACCAATTCCAAAATTCGACAATCCGAAGATGGACATGATGCCGGCCCTGCAACTGTTTGGCGCAGGTCGCGAAAAACGCATCTATGCCGTTCCACCTTACACCCGCGTGGAAAGCCTCGATTTCGACGATCACCCGTTTACCGTGCAGAGCTGGGATGAGCCTTGCGCCATCTGTGGCTCAACCCACAGCTATCTCGATGAAGTGGTGCTCGATGACACCGGCAAACGCATGTTTGTCTGCTCCGACACCGACTACTGCCGCCAACAGAGTGAGGCCCTCAGCAAATGACGCAACCGCTGCTTTCAGTCAACAACCTGACCCATCTCTACGCGCCGGGCAAGGGCTTCAGCGATGTCTCTTTTGACCTGTGGCCTGGCGAAGTGCTGGGTATCGTCGGCGAGTCCGGTTCCGGCAAAACCACGCTGCTGAAATCGATCTCTTCACGGCTAACGCCGCAGAGCGGTGAGATTTTGTATCAGAACCGTTCGCTGTACGGCATGAACGAGGCCGACCGTCGCCGTCTGCTGCGCACCGAATGGGGCGTGGTGCATCAGCATCCGCTGGATGGCCTGCGCCGTCAGGTCTCCGCTGGCGGCAATATCGGCGAACGCCTGATGGCCACCGGGGCGCGCCACTACGGCGACATCCGTGCCACCGCGCAGCGTTGGCTGGAGGAAGTGGAGATCCCGGCCTCGCGTATCGACGACCTGCCAACCACCTTTTCCGGCGGCATGCAGCAGCGCCTGCAGATCGCCCGCAACCTCGTCACCCATCCCAAACTGGTGTTTATGGACGAGCCCACCGGCGGTCTGGACGTTTCCGTACAGGCCAAACTGCTGGACCTGCTGCGCGGCCTGGTGGTGGAACTGGATCTGGCAGTGGTTATTGTCACCCACGATCTGGGCGTAGCGCGCCTGCTGGCCGACCGTTTGCTGGTGATGAAGCAGGGTCAGGTGGTGGAAAGTGGGTTAACCGACCGCGTACTCGACGATCCGCATCATCCGTATACCCAGTTGCTGGTGTCATCTGTTTTGCAAAACTGATTTTGTCTTGCCGGGTGGCGCTTCGCGACCCGGCCTACGGATCGGCATCGGTTGTAGGCCTGATAAGCGAAGCGCCATCAGGCAATCGAACGCAAAAATGCTTAAAGAGGCTAAAAATGAACGCGATCCGCGTTGAAAACGTCAGTAAAACCTTTGTACTGCATCAGCAAAACGGCGTGCGTCTGCCGGTGCTGCAAGACGCCACGCTGGAAGTTAAAAACGGCGAATGCGTGGTGCTGCACGGTCACTCTGGCAGCGGCAAATCCACGTTGCTGCGTTCGCTGTACGCCAACTACCTGCCGGATGAAGGACACATCCACATCCGCCACAGCGGCGAATGGGTCGATCTGGTGCAGGCTCCGGCGCGTAAAGTGCTGGAAGTTCGCCGTTCAACCATCGGCTGGGTCAGCCAGTTCTTGCGCGTGATCCCAAGGATTTCTGCGCTGGATGTGGTGATGCAGCCGCTGCTGGATCTCGGCGTGTCGCGCGAGGAGTGCGCAGCCAAAGCGGCTAACCTGCTTACCCGCCTGAACGTGCCGGAGCGGCTGTGGCATCTGGCGCCGTCGACGTTTTCCGGGGGCGAACAGCAGCGCGTCAATATCGCCCGAGGGTTTATCGTCGATTACCCGATTCTACTCCTCGATGAGCCCACCGCCTCGCTGGACGCCAAAAACAGCGCCGCCGTCGTCGCATTGATTGAAGAAGCGAAAGCCCGCGGCGCGGCAATTGTCGGCATTTTTCACGATCAAACCGTGCGCGACCGCGTCGCGGATCGCCTGCACCTGATGGGAACAACAGCATGATTATCAATAATGTAAAGCTGGTGCTGGAAGATGAAGTGGTGCAAGGATCGCTGGAAATTGAGGGCGGAACGATCCGCGCCTTTGCCGAAAGTCAGAGCCAACTGGCCCAAGCGATGGACGGAGAAGGCGGCTGGCTGCTGCCAGGGCTTATCGAGCTGCATACCGACAATCTCGACAAGTTTTTCACCCCGCGCCCGAAGGTAGACTGGCCCGCCCACTCGGCAATGAGCAGCCACGACGCGCTGATGGTCGCCAGCGGCATTACCACCGTGCTGGACGCGGTGGCGATTGGCGATGTGCGCGACGGCGGTGACCGTCTGGAAAATCTCGAGAAGATGATCAACGCGGTGGAAGAGACGCAAAAGCGCGGGGTCAATCGCGCCGAGCACCGCCTGCATTTGCGCTGCGAGCTGCCGCATCACACCACCCTACCGCTGTTTGAAAAACTGGTCAGTCGTGAGCCGGTGACGCTGGTATCGCTGATGGACCACTCCCCCGGCCAGCGTCAGTTTGCCAATCGCGAGAAGTACCGGGAGTATTATCAGGGCAAGTATTCACTTACCGACGAGCAAATGGTCCGCTACGAAGAAGAACAGTTAGCTCTGGCTGCACGTTGGTCGCAACCCAACCGCACAGCGATTGCTCAGATGTGTCGTGAGCGCCAGATAGCGCTGGCGAGCCATGACGATGCCACCTGCGATCATGTGCTGGAATCGCATCAACTTGGCAGCGTGATCGCCGAATTTCCTACTACTTTTGCCGCCGCAGAGGCCTCGCGCCAGCATGGTATGAACGTACTGATGGGCGCGCCCAACATCGTGCGCGGCGGTTCTCACTCCGGCAACGTGGCGGCGCATAAGCTGGCTGAGCTGGGGCTGCTGGATATTCTCTCCTCCGACTACTACCCCGCCAGCCTGCTCGATGCGGCATTTCGCGTGGCAGACGATGACGCCAACCGCTTTACGCTGCCGCAGGCCATTCGTCTGGTGACCCGCAATCCGGCGCGGGCATTAAATCTCGACGATCGTGGCGTTGTAGCCGAAGGTAAACGCGCGGATCTGGTGCTGGTGCATCGCAAAGGCGATCACATCCATATCGACCACGTCTGGCGTCAGGGCAAAAGGGTATTCTGACTATGGGGAAACTGATCTGGCTGATGGGGCCGTCTGGCTCCGGTAAGGACAGTCTACTGGCAGAACTTCGCCAGCAGGAACCTGCGCAACTGCTGGTGGCGCACCGTTACATCACCCGCGCCGCCAACGCCGGGAATGAAAACCATATTGCCCTCAGCGAACCAGAGTTTTTTACCCGCGCCGGGCAGAACCTGCTGGCGCTGAGCTGGCATGCCAACGGCTTCTATTACGGCGTCGGCGTAGAGATTGACCTCTGGCTGCACGCCGGTTTTGATGTGGTGGTCAACGGCTCGCGCGCGCATCTGCCCCAGGCGCAGGCCCGTTACGGCGCTTCTTTACTTCCCATTTGCTTACAGGTTTCCCCGGCCATTTTACGCCAGCGCCTGCAGGCACGTGGGCGGGAGAGCGAAACGGAAATCGCTGCCCGCCTTGAACGCGCGGCGCGCTACACGCCGTATGACTGCCACGTCCTGAACAATGATGGAAGTTTGCTACAGTCTGTCGATACACTGCTCACACTGATGGGACGCAAGGAGAAGAAACATGTCTGTCTGTGAATTACGCCGCGCCACGCTATACGATACCGATGCGGTTTACGCGCTTATCTGTGAGTTGAAACAGGGCCAATTCGACCTGCAGGCCTTTAGCGCCGGCTACGCCGCAAATCTGCAAGATCCCAATATGCACTACCAGCTGGCGCTGCTCGACGGACAGGTCGTCGGCTTGATCGGTCTGCACCTGCAGTTTCATCTGCACCACGCCAACTGGATTGGCGAGATCCAGGAACTGGTGGTGATGCCACAGGCGCGAGGACTAAAAGTGGGTAGTCAGTTACTGACCTGGGCCGAAGCCACCGCGCGCGAAGCGGGCGCAGAAATAACCGAGCTTTCTACCAGTACCCAACGCCTTGACGCGCACCGCTTTTACCAGCGCGAAGGCTATACCATGAGCCATTTTCGCTTCACCAAACCGTTGTAGGGGGAGCCATGAGTCTGACCATTACGCTGACGGGAACCGGCGGCGCGCAACTGGTGCCAGCATTTGGATGTGACTGTGCGGCCTGCCAACGAGCACGCTTACAGGCGCAATACCGTCGACGCCCTTGTAGCGGGGTGGTCAAATTTAACAATGCGGTGACGCTGCTGGACGCGGGGATCCCGCATCTGATGGACGACTGGCCAGCAGGCAGCTTCCAGCAGTTTCTGCTCACCCACTACCATATGGATCACGTGCAGGGGCTGTTTCCGCTGCGCTGGGGCGTGGGGGCGACTATCCCGGTGTACGGTCCGCCGGATGAACAGGGATGCGACGATCTGTTTAAGCACCCTGGCGTCCTCGATTTTAGCCATACCGTCGCGCCATTCGTGGTGTTTAACCTGCAAGGGTTGCAGGTGACGCCACTCCCGCTCAACCATTCAAAGCTGACGTTTGGCTATCTGCTGGAGACCGCGCACAGCCGCGTGGCGTGGCTCTCCGATACCGCCGGACTTCCCGACAAGACGCTGAAGTTTCTCCACAATAACCAGCCTCAGGTGATTATCATCGACTGCAGCCACGCCCCGCGCGCCGAGCCGCCGCGCAATCACAGCGATGTAAATACCGTTATCGCCTTGAACGCGGTTATCCGCTGCCCACGGGTGATCCTGACGCATATCAGTCATCAGTTTGATTTGTGGATGATGGAGAATCCGCTACCGACAGGGCTCGAAGCCGGGTATGACGGAATGGAGATTGTGCTGAGGTAGGTTTACATCGCACTAAAACACTTGTTAACAGGTCTCTGCTCCCTATAACCTTGCCAGCGAAAAATTGCGCTAACGATCATAATCTTCTTCCATTCTGCGCTCTTCGTCTTCTAACTGACGCCGTTCCTGATCGAGCTGGCGCTGGCGGTCATCCAGTTGGCGGCGGCGGTCTTCAAACTGGCGGCGGCGATTATCATACTGCCTGCGACGATCGTCACTCATCTGTCGCTGCCAGCTTTCATCACGAGAGTCGTCATAATCCCGCCCGCTGTCCGGTTTGTAGGCGTCGTTAATTGCCTGCTGAATATTGCCGATGGCGTCATCGATAATATCGGCCTGCGCCGATACGGTGGTCATCATCAGCAGAGTGAAAAGTAAGAATGTCGCGGAGCGTTGCATAAAACCAGCCTCATCAAGAAACTCGCCCCACGGTAATCAAAGCGTATTTGCGCGGGTAGCGGAGGAATCTCAATTACGCGAATGCCGCAGCGCCTGCGCCAGTTCTCCCCGAGTGAAGGGCTTACGCAATAACGCCACATCCGGCAGCGCCGGATTATGCGCCGGACGTAAATCCTGGCCGCTAATCAGCAGGATGTTCAGTTGTGGATAATGTGCCAGCGCATGATTAACCACATCCACACCGCTTAAACCACCGGGCAGCATTAAGTCGCTGATAAAAATATCAATCTCGGATGAAGCCGCCAGCATATGCATAGCCTGTTCGCCGTTGGCGGCCTCTAACGTCAGGTAGCCCAGCAGGTGTAATTGCTCACATAACGTCTGGCGCACATCGGCTTCATCTTCGAGAACCAGCACCAGTTTTTCACCGCGATTCGGGGTGTGCTGTGCGATTGTCTCCACCGGTGTCTGCACCGGCACAACCGCGCGAGGAAGCTGCAATCTGACCGTCGTTCCCTGCCCAGGAGCGCTTTCAATCTCCACGCGGCCACCGGACTGGCGCACAAAACCGTAGACCATAGACAGCCCCAGCCCGCTGCCGCTGCCGGTCTGTTTGGTGGTGAAAAACGGCTCGAAGACCTGAGCTTTCACCTCCTGCGACATCCCGCTTCCCTGGTCGGCAACTTCCAGCATCACCATATCCTGCTTACGCCCATCGCTGCGCGTGACCCGCTGATTCCAGGTACGGATTTTAATGGTGCCCGCCTGCCCGTCCATGGCGTCACGGGCATTCATCACCAGATTGATAATGGCGTTCTCCAGTTGGCTGACATCAATCCACGCGGGCCAGGCGGGAGACTGGGCTTCAATCTCCAGCGTCAACGTAGCCGGAAGAGAGTGGCGCATCAGTTCGCCCAAATTTTCCAGCAGCGTTTTCAACTCCACCGCATGGGGATGCAACGACTGTTTGCGCGAAAAGGCCAGCAGCCGCTGGGTAAGGAGCGCCCCGCGCTCGGCGGCTTTTAGCGCCCGATTGACCCGTGGCGCGTCAGGAGAGTCTGGGTTCACCAGATCCAGGCTGCCAATAATGACTGCCAGCAGGTTATTGAAATCATGCGCTAATCCGCCCGTCAGTTGCCCTACCGCCTTCAGTTTCTGACTGTGCAACAGCGCTTCCTCCAGCCCCTGGCGCTCGGTGCGGTCGATTTCCATCTGGCTGGTTTTTTCTTTTAGCAGTCGGGTGGTGTGCTCCAGCGATGCCGTATTACGGGCGAAGACGCTAAAGGCGCGGGCCAGCTCGCCCAGCTCATCGCGCCGCTGCAAGGCCGGGACGCTAACGTCCGATTCACCGTGCGCCAGCCGGGTCATCGCCCGCGAAATGGCCGTCAGGTTAGAACCGAGGTTACGGTAGATATACCAGCCGGCAAAACCGGTGATCACCACCGCCAACAGCGCAAATACCAAAATAAACAACGCGCCAGATTGCAGTTCCTGATGGCTTTGCGCTACCCGCTGTTCGGAGATCAGCGCCACCTGCGAAGCATACCGGTTGATATCGCTGTTGAGGATCGCCACCAGCGCTTTGATATGAAACATATACCAGTTGATCGCCAAATCGCTCTGCTCAAGCGCGGAAGAGAGTGGCTCCAGCTTATGCAACTCCTGGTTGAAGTCGGTGAGGATGTTGGTAATCAGCGGACTGCTATTTTGCACAGGCAGCGCGGGCATCACGCCGTCCAGTTGTTTCACCACCGAACGCGGCGTGGGTGTTTCAATGGCGGCAACAATTAAGCGGTCTATCTGCCCCAGCAGCACGTCATCCTGCGCGCCGGTCAGCTTTTGCAGATGACGTAAATAACTTTGATTCTGATACAGCGAACTGAGCAGGGCGTTACGTTCCAGATGTCGCCGTTGCCCGCGCTGCAGCATACCTTCCACGCTGCTTTGTAGCTCCTGGCTGCGCTGGATAATACGCTCGACCAGCGCCGGCTCCTGCTGCGCCAACGGCGCGGTGGCCAACTGTTCCAGCGAATGCTTCAGCGCCCGTTGCGTCTCCTGCAGCCGCTCCGCTTCACCTTTGTATTCCAGCGCGCCGACCACCTGCGACAGCCGCACCGCCGCCGTCGCCACGTTCGCCGTATCCCGGGCCAGGTTCATGCTGCCGGTCATGTCGTCAACGGTTTGCTGCTGCACCTGTTCCTGGATTTGACTGGCATGCTGAAACCCCAGCACCGCCACACCGCTTACCATCAGCGTGACCGTCACCACCAGCAGATTGAAGAACAGCAATCGTCCGCGCGCACTGGCGAAAAAGTGACGTCCTGGTTGCGGCATATCACGCTCCGTGAAGAAAAATCGCAATATGACAAATATGAACGGCTTCTGACATTTTGCATTTACATTCCTGTGATGGACTGCTGATATCGGCCACCCCACAGAAGATCCGCTATGAACAGGACACCGGTTCTGGAGATGCGCAACATTGCCAAAGCATTTGGTAAATTTTACGCGCTGAAAGGGGTCGATTTAACGGTCTGGCCGAGTGAGATTCATGCCCTGATGGGTGAGAACGGCGCGGGGAAAAGCACCCTGATGAAGATCCTCGCGGGCGCGTATACCGCCACCAGCGGTGAGATCCTGATCGACGGTCAGCCGTTTCACATTCGCGGGCCAAAAGACGCGCTCAGCGCAGGCATCACGCTGATTTACCAGGAGATGCAGCTCGCGCCGAACCTGACGGTGGCGGAAAATATCTTTCTTGGCAGCGAGCTGTCGCGCGGCGGTCTGGTCCAGCGTAAAGAGATGGTGATGCAGTCGCAGAAAGTCATCGACCGACTCGGCGCCCAGTTTAAGGCCAGCGATCGCGTGATGACGTTGACCATCGCCGAACAGCAGCAGGTGGAAATCGCCCGCGCCCTGCACCGTAACAGCCGCATTCTGGTGATGGATGAACCCACTGCCGCCCTCTCCTCACGTGAAACCCACCGCTTGTTTGAACTGATCATGCGCCTGCGCGATGAGGGGATGGCGATTATCTACATTAGCCACCGCATGGCGGAGGTATATGAACTCTCGGACCGCGTCAGCGTCCTGCGCGACGGGCAATATGTTGGCAGCCTGACCCGCGACAAACTCAACGCCTCTGAGCTGGTGCGCATGATGGTGGGCCGACCGTTAAGCGATTTGTTCAACAAAGAGCGCGATATTCCCTTAGGTAAAGCGCGCCTCAACGTCCACCACCTGACCGACGGCCATAAAGTCCAGCCGTGCAGTTTGCTGGTGCGCTCCGGGGAGATCGTCGGCCTTGCCGGGTTAGTCGGCGCCGGGCGTTCTGAACTGGCTCAACTGATTTTTGGCGTGCGTAAAGCCATCGGCGGCATGATTGAAGTAGACGGTGAACCGGTGGTGATCCACTCCCCTCGCGAGGCGATTGACCACGGCATTGGCTTTCTGACGGAAAACCGCAAAGAGCAGGGATTGTTTTTAGAGCTGGCGGCAGCAGAGAACATCACCATGGCGACGCTGGAACGTGACGCCAACTGGGGCATGCTCGATCGCAAAAAGGCGCAGGCTATTTCCGATGACGCCATCCAATTGCTCAACATCCGCGTTCCGCACGCCCAGGTACGCGCGGGCGGGCTGTCCGGTGGTAATCAGCAAAAGCTGCTGATTTCACGCTGGGTCGCGATCGGCCCACGCATTTTGATCCTCGATGAACCCACGCGCGGCGTAGACGTTGGCGCCAAAAGCGAGATCTACCGGATCATGAACGACATGGCGCGCAAAGGCGTGGCGATCCTGATGATCTCCAGCGAATTGCCGGAAGTTGTCGGTATGAGCGATCGCGTGTACGTCATGCGGGAAGGCAGCATTGCCGGTGAGCTGAACGGGCAAAGTATTACCCAGGAAAATATTATGACGCTGGCAACCGGCGTGAACGACTCCCATCATCAGGCGGTGTCCCATGAATAATCCAACCACTCCCCAGCAGGTGGCGAAATCCGCCTCCGCGAAAAAATTGCTGATGAGCGATCTGATGCAAACGGTCGGCATCTTGCCGATTCTCATCCTGATAGTGGCGGTGTTTGGCTTTATCGCGCCAAACTTTTTTACCGAAAGCAACCTGCTGAATATTACCCGCCAGGCGTCGATCAACATCGTGCTGGCGGCTGGCATGACCTTCATTATTTTGACCGGCGGGATCGACCTCTCGGTTGGCTCGATTCTCGGCACCACCGCCGTCGCGGCTATGGTCGTTTCGCTGATCCCTGAGTTTGCCATGCTGTCGATTCCGGCGGCGCTGATGCTCGGTCTGGTGCTGGGGTTGTTTAACGGCGCGCTGGTTGCTTTTGCCGGACTGCCACCGTTTATCGTCACGCTTGGAACGTATACGGCGCTGCGCGGCGCGGCCTATCTGCTGGCCGACGGCACGACGGTGATCAATTCCAATATCAGCTTTGAGTGGATCGGTAACAACTATCTTGGTCCGGTTCCGTGGCTAGTGGTCATTGCGCTGGCGGTGGTGGTGATGTGCTGGTTCATTCTTAGGCGCACCACACTCGGCGTTCATATTTATGCGGTCGGCGGCAATATGCAGGCCGCTCGTTTAACCGGTATCAAAGTGTGGCTGGTGCTGCTGTTCGTCTACGGCATGAGCGGTGTGCTCTCAGGTCTTGGCGGGGTGATGAGCGCCTCGCGGCTATACAGCGCCAACGGCAACTTAGGCATGGGTTACGAGCTGGACGCCATCGCGGCGGTGATCCTCGGCGGTACCAGCTTTGTTGGGGGGATCGGTACCATCACCGGCACGCTGGTAGGGGCGTTGATTATCGCCACGCTCAATAACGGCATGACGCTGATGGGCGTCTCCTATTTCTGGCAACTGGTGATCAAAGGGGCGGTGATCATCATAGCGGTACTGATCGACAAATACCGTACCCGACACCATCAAAGTGCATAACAACAACATCTTACTTCGAGGAATACAGCATGAGATTGAAGCCCTTAGTCACCGCGCTCTGTGCTGGCGCACTGCTTGCTGCAGCTCCGTTTGTGCAGGCAAAAGAACTGAAATCGATCGGCGTTACGGTGGGCGATCTGGCCAACCCGTTCTTCGTGCAGATCACCAAAGGCGCGGAGCTGGAAGCACGCAAACTGGCGGGTGATAGCGTTAAAGTGACGCTGGTTTCCAGCGGCTACGATCTGGGACAACAGGTGTCGCAAATCGACAACTTTATTGCCGCCAAGGTCGACATGATTATTCTTAACGCCGCCGACTCCAAAGGCATCGGCCCAGCGGTAAAACGCGCGAAAGACGCAGGGATTGTGGTGGTTGCCGTTGACGTAGCGGCGGAAGGCGCAGATGCGACCATTACCTCCGATAACACCCAGGCGGGTGAAATGGCCTGTAAATACATTACCGACCGTCTGAAAGGGAAAGGCAACGTCGTCATTATCAACGGGCCGCCGGTTTCCGCCGTCCAGAACCGCGTGGAAGGCTGCCAGACCGAGTTTAAACGTCACCCGGATATCAAAGTGCTGTCGTATAACCAAAACGCCAAAGGCAGTCGCGAAGGCGGACTGGAGATCATGACCGCGCTGCTGGCGGCGAATCCGAAGATCGACGGCGTATTCGCCATTAACGATCCTACGGCGATCGGTGCCGATCTGGCAGCAAAACAGGCACAACGTAGCGAATTCTTTATTGTCGGCGTAGACGGATCGCCAGACGCTGAAGAAGCGTTGAAGCGGGAAAACTCACTATTTGTGGCGACGCCTGCACAAGATCCGCAGGTGATGGCTGCCAAAGCGGTCGAAATCGGCTATGACATATTGCAGGGGAAACCCGCCCCGAAAGAGCCCGTACTGATCCCGGTGACGATGATCGATAAAAACAACGTCGGCAGCTATAAGGGTTGGACGGTGAAATAACCCCTTAACCGACTGATGCTCTCCTGCCGCAAAGAGAGTAAAAGAAGTATGAGCGCCCGTCAGGGCGCTTACCTCATAAAAACTGAGAGTAATAAATATCCATTTCCCGCTCTATCTTTTGACTCACTATCAAAGAATAAATCATAATCGCCGTATAAATAACCAGAATGCCGATAACTAAAGGAGTAAACGTATACCAGGGATGATTATTGAACATTTCCGTTGGCACGAGACTTACAAACCCTATACTCCATAAAATAATTGCGCAAACAATTATGATTTTCCAATAATTCCCGAAATCGAGCTTACCAAGTGCAGGCCAACATCCTGGATATTTAGCAGTTATTATTCCGGTTTGAATCGTGCCTGCGGATGCACTGGCGAATAACTGATGTCCTTGACCATATTTTGCAGCATCCGCAGCCAACGCCAATACAACCCAACGCTGAACCTCTGTGCTTTGCCCAGTAACGGCTTCCAGTTCATATCGACTATCGGCCAAAATGTTCACTTTTGCGTTTTCCACCCCACTAAACATTACGAATTTTGACTGTTTATCCAGTGAGTTGAACCACATCTTTTTAATTTTACTCACATCCACTTGTTGAGCAGATAAATATGCACTTACGATTTCATCAAGATAATATGGAGTACTGTCCATCATACGCAATAAATATAAAGGTGTGTCTTTATCTTCAAGCAATTTTGCATTGGTAAAAATAAAGGCATTAGCACTTTCGAAAAAATCAGAATTATTTTTATTGTGCAATTCAACTGTAATAACCAGGTTGTTTTCAGAAATATTTAGGCCAACCCAACCATTGATTAAAGAATAATCCGGACAATCATGAAGAATATTAACGTCTCCGACCTTATTGCTGGAGATGCCCAGACTTGCGAGTACCGCCCTGAAACTATTGCCGATAGTGTCATCCGCACCCTTAACATACAACCAGGTATTAAACGGACGATACTCTTTGACAAGAGAATTCTTGAGTGGTTCTATCAACCGGCTTAGCACTTTATCAACTCTGGCGTCATCCATTGAATCAACTTCGATATCAATTCGTAACGGCGTTGCAGAACCTGCTGGCGCTTCCCCTTCTAGTTTCTGAATTTTTAATGCCAGTTCAGGCACCGGGAGAATTGATGAATAGTCTAAAAGAGGCAATGCCTGTATTGCCCAGTTTTTCCACTTATACATACCATACTGCTCAAGGTAACCCGCATAATAAAACGGAAAAGATATTATACCGTGAATGATTATCACCACACACCAGATTACTAACACTATTAGAGAAGGGATTACTATTGCATTCCATGTCAAATCATCAGCAACTTTCTTTTCCTGAAGCCAGTTTAATATATAGTACATCATACATAACAAGAATATAGCACAGCTAATAACCAGCATAATATTTAGCGGGAATTTTCCTGGGTCTTGATAGGGATTCTTGTTTGGTATCTTCCATTTACTCATTTGCTTGTCCCCGCCATTGGCAGTGTGGTTTTTATTGCACAACCGCATGCAGCCCTACACCCATCCACAACAACGCCTCTACCGTCCATTGTCCAGGTTGGTTCAAAATCAAGTATGGGAAAGGTCCCTTTATGCGCAACACAAAGAACAGTATCCCCCATTAAAGCGACAGGAATTCCCATAAACTTGCTACCAGAAGCTTTGTTCACATACCCACCGTTTTCCAGCGGGTCATTTAGCCTGATTACACCTTTCATATTATTTCCCCACATCCAGGTCACAGCGCATCCGGGTCCATCCCTTATAACCCACCACCTCTGGTTCTTTGTCGGGCAGGTTTTGATAATTCAATTTTTCTGACTCAACAAGATTATTCAGTCCTTTTTTCATAAAAACGACCGTCCCCCAGGCCGCACCAGGAGATTCAGGTCTCATATGAGCGTCTACATACTTACCCTTGGATTTATGTTTACCTGGCCTGTAGAGATAATACGTGTCATCAAAGAACTTATAATCTATACCCGGCCCGCCGGGTTTTAGACGCGGATCGTCAAAAGGGTATGAACTCATATACAAATGATTCAGCGAAGTGGTAATAAATGCCTGATTATTAACCACCACCACTCTTTTTATTTCTTTTCCCTCCGGTCTGTCGACCATATTCCCCTCTGAATTTCTCTCTTGCCCCTGAAATGGGGACATATAAGATGCCACCTGCCATGTTTGCCCATAGTCTTTGGATATTTTATATGCACTCGGTTCCCATCTTGGTATCAAGATATACTTATCCGATGGGTGAATATAAACTCCGGTAAAGATCTGATATGTAGAATAAACACCATTGACTAACTCCTTATGTATATTCCTTTTGGTATCATGATACCAAAGCGCCCCCTCACAATTAAAACCTTTCAATTCAAGATAACGGTTATCATCATAGCGATAAATTACCTGTGAGGGTGATTTTGTACAGGCAGTGACAGCGCATAGCGAGATTGCTCCGATTATTATTTTTAACATACTACTCATTTTCATTATTTGTCCTTAAACGTTAAGCGACTCAGGCATATCCCATTGCAGATTATTTTCCCGCATCCAGGTCACAGCGCATACGGGTCCATCCCTTATAGCCCACCACCTCTGGTTCTTTGTCGGGCAGGTTTTGATAATTTGCCTTATAACCCTCCGTTAAATGGGCTAAAGCAGCTTTCATAAAAACGACCGTCCCCCAGGCTCGTCCAGGAAACTCAGGACTGGTATGACCGTCCACATACTTACCCTTGGATTTATGTTTGCCTGGTTTATAGAGATAATACGTGTCATCAAAGTATTTATAATCTATACCCGACCCGCCGGGTTTTAGACGCGGATCGTCAAAGGGGTATGAACTCATATACAAATGATTCTGCGAAGTGGTAATAAATGCCTGATTATTAACCACCACCACTCTTTTTATTTCTTTTCCCTCCGGTCTGTCGACCATATTCCCCTCTGAATTTCTCTCTTGCCCCTGAAATGGGGACATATAAGATGCCACCTGCCATGTTTGCCCATAGTCTTTGGATATTGTGTATGCCCCCGGCTCCCACTCAGGAATAAATATATATTTATCGGAAGGATGAATATATTCACCTGTAAAAATTCTGAAGGAAGCAAATATGCCATCATAGATCTCTTTATGTATACTTCTTTTATTGTCATGATACCAAAGTGCCCCATCACAATTGAATCCTTTCAATTCCAGATAGCGGTTATCATCATAGCGATAAATTACCTGCGAGGGTGATTTTGTACAGGCAGAGACGGCGCATAGCGAGATTGCTCCGATTATTATTTTTAACATACTACTCATTTTCATTATTTGTCCTTAAACGTTAAGCGACTCAGGCATATCCCATTGCAGATTATTTTCCCGCATCCAGGTCACAGCGCATACGGGTCCATCCCTTATAGCCCACCACCTCTGGTTCTTTGTCGGGCAGGTTTTGATAATTTGCCTTATAACCCTCCGTTAAATGGGCTAAAGCAGCTTTCATAAAAACGACCGTCCCCCAGGCTCGTCCAGGAAACTCAGGACTGGTATGACCATCCACATACTCGCCATTGGATTTATGTTTGCCTGGTTTATAGAGATAATATGTGTCATCAAAGTATTTATAATCTATACCCGGCCCGCCGGGTTTTAGACGCGGATCGTCAAAAGGGTATGAACTCATATACAAATGATTCAGCGAAGTGGTAATAAATGCCTGATTATTAACCACCACCACTCTTTTTATTTCTTTTCCCTCCGGTCTGTCGACCATATTCCCCTCTGAATTTCTCTCTTGCCCCTGAAATGGGGACATATAAGATGCCACCTGCCATGTTTGCCCATAGTCTTTGGATATTTTATATGCACTCGGTTCCCATCTTGGTATCAAGATATACTTATCCGATGGGTGAATATAAACTCCGGTAAAGATCTGATATGTAGAATAAACACCATTGACTAACTCCTTATGTATATTCCTTTTGGTATCATGATACCAAAGCGCCCCCTCACAATTAAAACCTTTCAATTCAAGATAACGGTTATCATCATAGCGATAAATTACCTGTGAAGGTGATTTTGTACAGGCAGTGACAGCGTATAGCAAGAACGCACCAATTATTATCTTTAAAAAAATCTCCAGTTTCATAAATTATCCTTATACGTTAATTGGCTTAGGCATATCCCATTGCAGATTAGAAATCTCCGTATTGTATATTTCATTATGCCTGGCAGGTTTAACTGTAGTTGAATGACAGAACTCGTTAACAACACCAAATACCCCCTTGGGCAAGATGTCATCGAGTTTATTCATAAAATCTTTTGTACGGTCTTCGCTCAACTTTCCAGTATTATAATAATTAACTGCATCCAGGAAACCATTCTTCTTCATACGCCAGTCCCCACGGCGAAGTAGTTTCACCCAGAACTCACCATTTTCGTAATCAAATGCCCTGCATATCCCCACCGCCAGATCGAAGGCCATTGCTTTCGCTGGGGCATCTTTTGACATGACAATAGAGGAATGCTGGCTGTAACCAACAGGGTCTGAGTGCATCCATTCTTTTTTCAGTTCATCCGCCGTTTTTTCATAAATCAGCTGTACGGTTTTATTGTATCCCCCTCCAAGGACAGCGCCTTTGGTATAACGCTTACCATATTTATTGCTGAACATTGTGAGTTCTGCTGGTGTTAATTCCCGACCTGGCTGTAAAAAATCGAAACCTGCGCCGCTGAGATTTTTAATATCTGTCTCAGTACGGGAAATAATAGTGGCTTTTGCAGAAAATGAGATAACCTGATCGGGGGAATCAGGCTCTAACGAATATTTATACTTGCTCTCTACCCCCTGTAGTTGATGCTTAAAAGTAACGGGAAGTTGTTCACCATTAATCACAACATCGGAAAACGTATATTGTTTAGTAAAACCCGTATCCTGATTAAAACTTCCCTTTTTTAACGTCGGCATTTCAAAAGGCACGCTTTGGGGGCTACAACCTATATCGGGGCCATTTTCGCAGAAAACACGCTGGCGCAAATTCTCTATACCACTCGCAATGTCGTGAGGTATGCCTCGCCAGCCAAAACCCTGTACGTTAAGTAATGAGACAACACTGTCATTGGGGCAAAAATAGTTATACACCTTGCCGAAGTTATTGCGGGTATAGAGCTTATTCTTGCGCCATTGAGAATGGGTTTTACTCAGACATGTTGCGCCTTCTATATCATCAATTTCCGCTCCGGTGTGGTATTCTCCTTTGCCATATTTATCGTTTGTCGCCATCAAATGACAGAAATTTTTAAACGTCTGCTGACGGGCGCGATCCGTCTGGTGATGTCCGGGGGTCGCACTCTCGGCAAACGTATTTTCAAGCGCATAGGGGGAGTGATTAAGAATAACGCAATCAGCTGGTTTCTCACCAGCTTGCATGACCAGCATATTTGCCAGCATAGTAATAATAGTCCCCTGCGAATGTGCAACGATATTAATTGGGTCCCGTTTTGTTGCCGATTCACTTCGAATCATCAGGATTAAATCGGCCAGCCTCTGCGCAGCAAAAAACTGATAAATACGGTGAGGGTTATCATAAATAGGATGCGTAAAATCCCCACCATTCATATGAAATGAAGCAAATCCTGCAGCGCCATTCGTCAGGCCGCCGGAGCCCGGGCCTAACATATCCGGAATTGTGGTTGTCGCATTCGCAAAGGTGCCACCGCCTTTGGCATACACATCGTCGAGAACATTACCGAAATTATCATTCTGATATTTCAACGTGGTTTGAGGAATGTGTCCTAACTTTGCCAGCTTCGTGGCGTCATCTTCCTGGTAGGCATTGTAAGGCAGCTTTGCGGCGCTGCCTGATTTAGCCAGCTCATCACGATAACGCCGCTGGTCCTCGATATACGTTGCATGATCAACAGGTTTATATCCCCAGTAAAATGGGATCACCGGACTGCGCCCAGGCATTTTCACCTGCTGCTGTTCGCCATCGCCCATATCCATTTTGAACTGGTGCCATTCATGCGGATACATATCCGTACGGCCCATACGTTCATTCAGGCCGGCAATGATCCCCTGCTCCTGATTTTGATACGCCTCGCCCACATCGTTAACACCATGAACAAGGATTACAATACAGGGCATAGGGTTTTTAACCGCCACTTCGCAGACTGCCATTTTTCCACCGGTGGATTTAGGCACGCCTTGTACCCCCGTCGCCACGACTCGCGGATTAAAGGGACTGTTACTCATTTGGCAAAATCTCCATTTTCATTTCATCCATTTCCGTCATATCCAGTAACGGCGTCATGCCTTCATCGTCGGTAACACCTTCAATGATTTCACCGGAGGCCTTAGTCAGTCTGAATTTTGTCTTTTTCAGAACATCGTCCGTATTCCCATAACCATGTAATTTAATGCGGCGGTGAAACTGGTCTTCCTGAAAAACGGGGGATTTATCTTTAACGGATTCCGGCCCACTCCAGTCAAGAATGGTGCCTTTCAACTGCACTTTAGCGGGAGAGAATATTTTTACTGAGCCATCTTCATTTATTCGGATACCGCCCCCCCCGCACAGCAACTGAATATTCTTTTTGGCGCTGATGGTCACATTGCCGTTCATACTTTGAATATGAAAATGCTGATCGGAAAGCAGGCCCATTTCACCACGCTGCGCCTGGACGGAAATATCATCTTTTGCGGCAATAATTTTGATCCCGATCGCTCTGCTGAAAAGCGATAAACCCTGTCCGACAGCCATGGAGAGTTTTTTAAAAACATTAAAACTGCCGTTATTGGCCGCATTCAGCGACAGATCTTTGTTTGCCGACAGCGCCATGGTTTCTGGTGTGAGCAGAGCCATACCTTGATCGGCATAGGCCACCAGCCCCGGCTGAGTCAACTGTTCAAGTGCGGCGTTAAGCTGCTGCTGTTGCCCCATTTCGACGTTTAACGCTTGCGCCGTCAGGGCGCTCTGCTGAAGAGAGGTTGCCAGTACAAGCGCAGCCTGTAGCTGTTGAACAACTGCGTTCATGTCGAGCTGCTTGCCCTGGGCTTTTGGCTGCGCCTCTGTCGTCAGCAATATTCCCTTTGCGGCTCTCAACACCCCCCGCTCATCGGTGCGCAGTTCTGCGCCTTCACCGCGCGGCTTACCACCAGCATCAACAAGGTGGCCCATGTTCAGCTGGGTTTTAGCGTATTCGGTACTTAACTTGACGTGTTCCTGTCCGCGTCGGTCCTCCATCCGCAGCTTATTGTGGCCCGCAGTACGGATTACGTTGCGGGTATTGTTACGGCTGGTGACGAGGTCAGGCTTTGGAGCATGATGCAGCGCATGGGCAATGAAAGGCCTTTCCGGATCACCACCTTCAAACGCAATGGCAACTTCCGCCCCCTGAATGAGCGGGAAGTGATGACCATAAGTATCACCGGCATAAATCCGTGCCAGACGGACGGGCATACTTTCATAGCCTTGCTTATGTTGGTCGAGGTCAAAATCAAACTTCACCCAATAGCGCCCCTGCACATCGATATGGGCATATTTGTCATTGTCTATTCGGGAGGAAACAATTGCGGGAACCGTACCCACGATACGCGGTCGGGGTAGTGGCTGCGGCCGAAAGCAAACGCGCTCACTGTAAGGAATACCGATCAGTTGGGATTGAAGGGCTGCATCACGCCTCCCCGTCACCCGCATTGCCGTTACCACAAATCCTGAAGTAAACGCTTGCGGAATAGTACCGTCGATTTCAAGCACCATACCTGGCGCGATCGACGGGCTGGTGGTCACCCCGCTTAAAACAGATTGATTATTAAGAATAATTTCGTGATGCAGTTTGGCGTAGAACCAGCTGGATTCGCCCGGTTGTTCCTCTGCAAATTTCGATCCCGGCTGGTGGTGAATATCCGCATAACGATAATCCACTCCATACGTCGTCGATGTTTGTTCAGCCCCATCGGCATCAGCATTGAGTATTAGCGAGTTGGAAAGCCGGTAGTCAAAGTTCTTTGCTTTAACGGCTGCGGAGACAAGGTTGTGCTTTGATACCAGCTTATCGATCGCGTAATCATTTGCTGTCAGACCCGCATGAGATGCATGCATAATCTTTTGATCGAAGATGTACCGGCTTTGGGAATCACTAAAGATAAGCACCATAATGTGCGAAACCGCATGATGATTTTCAATCCTGAACCAGATCCCAACTTCTGACAGGATGCGGCTGACAAACGCTAAATCTGATTCCTCCCACTGTACGATCATTTCCCGGTCAGGATAGGTACAAAGAAGCTTATCAAAGTCGATTTCATAATCAGCAAAAAAATGCTCTTTGAGGATCTGCGTTACCAGTTTCGGAACGTTAATATTCAGGTAAATAGCCGATCGCCTGCGTCGTGAGAGTAATGCAAGCTTATGCTCCAGCCTGATTTCGTACAGTGATTCATCCGCTGAAGTGCTAATAAGTGAACATGATGTAATAACCCCTTCTATTTGCCGCTCATTGATCCACATTGCAGAACCCTGAACATATTTACTCCATTTATTATTAGGGGCTCTAATTTGTAGCATAGCTTCAATATTAAGAAGAGATTCTGGAGGGATATCTTTACATTTTGAAGTGAATGTTATTTTATAACTATATGGTTTACTTAGACTTTCCTTTCCGTCAATTGATTCAACATCAAGTACACCTAAATTTACCGACCCTCTGATGGTTAATAAGTATTTATTTATACTATCATCTGAAATCATACCTTCAAGATTATAGAAGCCAGAACCTTTTTTCATTATCGCATCCCTTGCAGAAAGACAGTAATACATAAAGAATAAAGTTTAATCAGCATACCAACAAGACTACTAAGAAGGTTATTTTTTACTAAAAAAATATTTTAAAACTAAACAAATAGTTATTAGCAAAGTACGTAGTACACTTATGATATATAAACAATCGGTTAACTAACGACATTTTATATTCAATAGCAGCAGATTTTAATAAGATTATTTATATTATGTATTATTCATTTTTAATCGCGAGGCAACACGCCAGCGCTCACATCCCAATGACTGCAGAAAACTGAGATTCGACTAAAAAAACAAACATATTAAGATAATGATTTATAATAACATTTGTGAAAATGCTCTTTTTATTTATCATTTTATTGAATGAATCACATCACCACATAGAAAAACACAATAAAATATAACTATTCCCTATTCTGCTGTGAGGGAGAGGTAACCGGATTGTGTCCATTTTATCCATGGGAAAGCTTTTGATTTTCTCCCTCTTCTTTGAGAAGAGGGCCGCATAAAGGTCATCTTATCAGCCACAGGAGAATCAATGAAACGCTCAGCAATAAACGAAATCCTTGGCCACACGCGCCAGTTTTTCTCTCAGCACGACGTGCATCTCCCCCCTTTCGCCAGTTTCCCGCCGACCCAATGGCGCAAGCTTGATCCCGCCGCCTGGAGAGAAGTTTTCGACCTTAAGCTCGGTTGGGATGTCACCGCGTTTGGCGGCAACAATTTCGCCGCGCAAGGGTTAACGCTGTTTACCCTGCGTAATGGCTCGCCGAAAGGAATGCCTTACGAGAAATGCTACGCCGAGAAAATCATGCATGTTCGCGATGCGCAGGTCACGCCGATGCATTTTCACTGGCGTAAACGCGAAGACATTATCAATCGCGGCGGCGGTAATTTAATTGTGGAACTGTGGAATGCGGGGATCCGAGAACAAACGGAGGACAGCGACGTGAGCGTGGTGATTGACGGCTGTCGGCAAACCCATGCGGCAGGCAGTCAACTGCGCCTGACGCCGGGTGAAAGCATCTGCCTGCCACCGGGCCTGTATCACAGCTTCTGGGCGGAAGAAGGTTTTGGCGACGTGCTGGTCGGCGAGGTTTCTTCTGTTAATGACGACGACCACGATAACCACTTTCTGCAACCGATCGCCCGCTATAACGACATTGAAGAAGACGAACCGGCGCAGCTGGTGCTGTGTAATGAGTATCGCCTGTTCCGCTAACCAAGGAGCGCATTATGCCGTTGATATCTCTCGCCGATGGCCTTGCCCATGCCCGCGAGCACCGCTATGCCTTAGGGGCGTTTAACGTTCTGGACTCACACTTCCTGCGCGCGCTGTTTGCCGCGGCAAAGCAGGAACGTTCGCCGTTTATCATCAACATCGCCGAGGTGCATTTTAAATATATCTCGTTGGATTCTCTGGTCGAAGCGGTCAAGTACGAAGCCGCGCGGCATGACATTCCGGTAGTGCTGAACCTTGACCACGGCCTGCACTTTGAGTCGGTGGTTCGGGCACTGCGCTTAGGTTTCAGTTCAGTGATGTTTGATGGCTCCACACTGGAGTATGAAGAAAATATTCGTCAAACCCGCGAAGTGGTGAAGATGTGTCACGCCGTCGGCGTATCGGTGGAAGCCGAACTGGGCGCGGTGGGAGGCGATGAGGGCGGCGCGTTGTATGGTCATGCCGACGAGTCGCTATTTACCGACCCGATGATGGCGCGTGATTTCGTCGACAGAACCGGGATTGACGCGCTGGCGGTCGCCATTGGTAATGCACACGGCAAATATAAAGGCGAACCGGTGCTCGACTTTCCGCGTCTGGACGCCCTTCGCCAGCAGGCGGCGATCCCGCTGGTACTGCACGGCGGTTCCGGCATCAGCAACGACGATTTCAAGCGCGCAATTGAACTCGGCATTCACAAAATCAACTTCTATACCGGCATGTCGCAGGCGGCGCTGTCAGCGGTAGAGACAAGAATAGCGAATCGTCAGCCCCTGTACGACGAATTCGCCGAACTGCTGCTCGCCATTGAAGAGGCCATTACCGATACCGTTTCAGAACAGATGCGTATTTTTGGCAGCGCGGGACGGGTCTGATGGAACGCAGAGGCGTTATCGCCGCAGGCAACATGCTGGTCGATCATGTGCATCAAATCGTGCAGTGGCCGGAACGCGGCTGGCTGGCGGAAATCATCCGTAGCGAACGCGCGACGGGCGGTGCGCCGCTGAACGTACTGCTGACGCTGGCGAAAATGCACACCGGACTGCCGCTGCAGGCGGTGGGGTTAATCGGTCAGGATAGCGACGGCGACTACATCATGGCGATGCTGGAGCAGTATCATGTTAATCGCCAACATGTGCAGCGCACGACTTTCGCCCCCACGTCGATGTCACAGGTGATGACCGATCCCAGCGGTCAGCGCACCTTTTTCCACTCGCCCGGTGCCAACCGGCTGCTGGATCTGCCCGCTTTTGAGCAACTGGATACCTCGATGAAAATCTTCCATCTTGGCTATCTGCTGCTGCTCGACAGTCTGGACATGCCGGATGAGGAGTACGGCACGCGTAGCGCACGGCTGCTGGCGCAAATGCGCGACAACGGCTTTGAAACATCACTGGATCTGGTTTCACGCAAGGGCGACCCGCGCTATCAGCCGTTGGTGATGCCAGCTCTGCGCCATCTCGACTATCTGGTAATTAACGAGCTGGAAGCCGGGGAATTCAGCGGGCTGGAGATCCGCCAGCCCAACGGGGAGCTGCATATTGCGCACATCGCCACCGCTGCGCGCGAACTGCTGAATGCGGGCGTTCGCCAGCGGGTGGTTATCCACTGTCCGGAAGGCGCCTGGGGTGAAGCGCCGGATCTGCCGGGCGTCTGGATCCCGTCACAGTACCTGGCGCCGGAGGAGATCGTTGGCAGCGTCGGGGCGGGAGATGCGTTTTGCGCCGGATTTTTGTATGGCTGTCATGAACGCTGGTCGCTGACGGACAGCGTCAGGCTGGCACACGCCTGCGCACGGGCCAGTTTGCTGTGCGCCAACGCGATAGACGGCGCGAAAACGTTGGCAGAGCTAAAAGCCGATATAGCGTCCTTGTAGGCCGGATAAGACGTTTACGCCGCCTTATCATGATGCTGAACGTCGGCGGCAAACACATAGCCCAGCCCGCGCAGGGTTTTGATCAGCATCGGCTGATGCGGGTTGTTCTCTATTTTTCGCCGTAACCGCATGATTAGCACGTCAATGGTGCGGTCAAACACCTCAACGCTGTCGCTGCGCGTCAGTTCCAGCAACTGTTCTCGGCTAAGTACCCGGCGGGCGTTTTGGGCCAGCGCCAGCAGCAGGCTGTATTCCCCCTGCGTCAACTCCACCTTCAGTTGCTGAGGATTATGTAACTGGCAACCGGCGGTATCGAGATGCCAACCGTTAAAAGAAAGCCCCGTAGTTTGCGGGCTGCCGCTTTCTGCCGTTAACACGCCGACGCGTCTGAGTACCGCCTTTACCCGCGCCACCAGCACCCGCGCATTGAACGGTTTACCGATGTAGTCGTCAGCGCCCATTTCCAACCCGACAACCACATCCGACTCGCTGCCAAGCCCAGTCAGCATCACCACCGGTAATCCGGGTCTGATCTTTTGCACCTGCTGCAGCACCATCAGACCGTTAATATCAGGCAACATCATGTCCAGCAATACCAGAGCGATTTCCGGCTGAGTCTCAATGCAGCGCAGCGCCTCCTGCCCGGTGTGACATGCGGTCACTGCAAAGACGTGTTCGCTCAGCACATCCTGTAAAAGCGTGCAGACAGCGATGTCATCATCCACAACCAGTATGGCTGGCTTCATTGTTTTTCCCCATTTCTGGCCAACTTAAATGAGTGTGATTGATTCTGCACAGAGTGACAGCGATAAGGCACAAGGATGTGTGGGAAACATAACCTCGGTCACACTGCCGGGCCGTCACGTATTGGAGATTCGTCACGTCAAATATGACGACAGCCTGTTTTTCGTCAGGGTTTTGCGCAAAATTCGCCCGTAATATCGACTAATGCCCCTGATAAAAACATGGCATAAAAGATGCATAACTCAAGCGACAAGCGCGTATGCGTGATTTGATTAACTGGAGCGAGACCGATGAAAAAAGTCGTCACGGTTTGCCCATATTGCGCATCAGGTTGCAAAATCAACCTGGTGGTCGATAACGGCAAAATCGTCCGGGCTGAAGCGGCGCAGGGGAAAACCAACCAGGGTACCTTGTGTCTGAAGGGCTACTATGGCTGGGATTTTATCAATGATACCCAGATCCTGACCCCTCGTCTGAAAACCCCAATGATCCGTCGCCAGCGTGGCGGCAAACTGGAATCCGTTTCCTGGGATGAAGCGCTTGATTACGTCGCCACTCGTCTGAGCGCCATCAAAGCGAAGTATGGCCCGGACGCTATTCAGACGACCGGTTCATCTCGCGGTACGGGTAACGAAACCAACTATGTAATGCAAAAATTCGCGCGCGCCGTTATTGGTACCAATAACGTTGACTGCTGCGCTCGCGTCTGACACGGCCCTTCGGTTGCAGGTCTGCACCAATCGGTCGGTAACGGCGCAATGAGTAATGCTATCAATGAAATTGATAACACAGATTTAGTGTTCATCTTCGGGTACAACCCGGCGGATTCCCACCCGATCGTGGCGAATCACGTGATTAACGCTAAACGTAACGGGGCGAAAATTATCGTCTGCGATCCGCGCAAAATTGAAACCGCGCGTATTGCCGATATGCACATCGCGTTGAAAAACGGCTCGAACATCGCGCTGCTCAACGCTATGGGTCATGTCATCATCGAAGAAAAACTGTACGACCAGGCGTTCGTCGCCTCCCGTACCGAAGGATTCGAAGAGTACAGCAAGATTGTCGAAGGCTACACGCCGGAGTCCGTCGAAGATATCACTGGCGTTAGCGCACAGGATATTCGTCAGGCTGCTCGTATGTACGCCACGGCAAAAAGCGCGGCCATCCTGTGGGGCATGGGTGTTACCCAGTTCTATCAGGGTGTGGAAACCGTGCGTTCACTGACCAGCCTCGCAATGCTGACCGGCAACCTCGGTAAGCCAAGCGTGGGCGTTAACCCGGTTCGTGGCCAGAACAACGTTCAGGGCGCATGCGACATGGGCGCGCTACCGGATACTTATCCGGGCTATCAGTATGTGAAAGATCCGGCTAACCGCGAGAAGTTCGCTAAAGCCTGGGGCGTGGAAAGTCTGCCTGCACATACCGGCTATCGCATCAGTGAACTGCCACACCGTGCGGCGCATGGCGAAGTCCGCGCGGCGTACATTATGGGTGAAGATCCATTACAGACTGATGCTGAACTCTCCGCAGTGCGCAAAGGCTTTGAGGATCTGGAACTGGTCATCGTGCAGGATATCTTCATGACCAAAACTGCCGCTGCCGCAGACGTTATTTTACCGTCTACGTCATGGGGCGAGCATGAAGGCGTCTTCTCCGCGGCTGACCGTGGCTTCCAGCGCTTCTTTAAAGCCGTTGAGCCGAAGTGGGATCTGAAAACGGACTGGCAGATTATCAGTGAAATCGCCACCCGTATGGGCTACCCGATGCACTACAACAACACCCAGGAAATCTGGGATGAGTTGCGTCATCTGTGCCCGGATTTCTACGGTGCCACTTACGAGAAAATGGGCGAACTGGGCTATATCCAGTGGCCTTGCCGCGACACCTCAGAAGCCGACCAGGGTACGTCTTATCTTTTCAAAGAGAAGTTCGATACCCCGAACGGCCTGGCGCAGTTCTTTACCTGCGACTGGGTAGCGCCAATCGACAAACTCACTGAGGAGTACCCGATGGTGCTGTCTACGGTGCGTGAAGTCGGCCACTACTCTTGCCGTTCGATGACCGGTAACTGTGCGGCGCTGGCCGCGCTGGCGGATGAACCGGGCTATGCCCAGATCAACACCGCCGACGCAGCACGCCTGGGCATCCAGGATGAAGAGCTGGTGTGGGTTAACTCGCGTAAAGGCCGGGTCATTACCCGTGCAGCAGTCAGCGATCGTCCAAACAAAGGCGCGATTTACATGACCTACCAGTGGTGGATTGGCGCATGTAATGAGCTGGTAACCGAGAACTTAAGCCCGATTACCAAAACGCCGGAGTACAAGTACTGTGCCGTTAACGTTGAACGCATTGCCGATCAGCGCGCTGCCGAGCAGTATGTCATTGATGAGTACACCAAGCTGAAAGCCAGCCTGCGCGAAAGCGCGATGGGTTAGTCCGTTTACGTAACTGTTCTGCAACAGCCTCCGCCCGGAGGCTGTTTTTTTATCCATACGATCTCTTTATACTGTTCATTCCGTACCCTAAATAAAACTCAAAATGAAACAACTCATTGCATTGATGTTCTTTATGACATTCTTTGCCCATGCCAGTGATACTGAGCCAGGAAGCCAGTACTTACAGGCCGCTGAGGCAGGGGACCGTCGCGCACAGTACTTTCTTGCCGATACCTGGTTCAGTTCGGGCGATTTGAGCAAAGCCGAGTATTGGGCGCAAAAAGCCGCCGACAACGGCGATGCCGACGCCTGCGCGCTACTGGCGCAAATCAAAATTACGAATCCGGTCAGTCTGGATTACCCCCAGGCTAAAACGCTGGCGGAAAAAGCAGCCAAAGCAGGCAGTAAAGCGGGAGAACTTACCCTGGCGCGGATTCTGGTCAACACCCAGGCTGGACGTACCGATTACCCTAAAGCCATTACCTTGCTGCAAAACGCCTCCGAAGACCTGGAAAATGACTCCGCCGTCGACGCACAAATGCTGCTCGGCCTGATTTACGCCAACGGCGTGGGCATTCCCGCTGATGATGAGAAAGCGACGTGGTATTTCAAACGAAGCTCAGCCATTTCCCGCACCGGTTATTCCGAATACTGGGCAGGGATGATGTTCTTAAACGGTGAACAGGGTTTTATCGTGAAGAATAAACAGAAGGCGCTGCACTGGCTGAATCTGAGCTGTATGGAAGGATTCGATACCGGCTGCGAAGAGTTTGATAAGTTAACAAACGGGTAATGATTTGCATTGCCGGATGGCGCTACGCTTATCCGGCAAGCTGTCATGAATTACTGATTAGCGGTCTTATCAAATCTACCCAGCACGTCGCGCTCATAGGCCAGCGCTTTCTTGCGGTCAAATTTGTGTTCCCACTTGGCGATAACCAGTACCGCCAGCGCATTACCCACCACGTTCAGCGCGGTACGCGCCATGTCGAGGATACGGTCAACACCGGCGATAAACGCCAGGCCTTCCAGTGGGATCCCCACGCTGCCCAGCGTAGCCAGCAGCACCACGAATGATACGCCCGGCACACCCGCAATCCCTTTTGAGGTCACCATCAGCGTCAACACCAGCACGATTTCCTGCCACAGCGACAGGTCGATACCGTACAGCTGCGCGATAAAGATAGCGGCGATACTCTGGTACAGAGTTGAACCATCAAGGTTGAATGAGTAGCCGGTCGGCACCACAAAGCTGGTGATTGAAGCGGGCGCGCCATAGGCTTCCATCTTCTCAATAATACGCGGCAGTACGCTCTCGGAGCTGGCGGTAGAGTAAGCCAGAATCAGCTCGTCTTTCAGAATGCGGATCAGGATCCAGATGCTCAAACCGCAGATGCGCGCCACGATCCCCAGCACCACCAGCGCGAAGAACAGAATGGCGAAATGCACCAACAGCACCAGCTTCGCCAGCGGCCACAAGGAGGCAAAACCGAAGTTCGCGACGGTAACGGCAATCAGCGCGAAAACGCCGACTGGCGCGTAGCGCATAACCATGTGAGTGACTTTAAACATGGTTTCGGAAATAGAGCGGAATACGGTAACCAACGGCTCGCGGTGAGTTGCCGGCAGTGAAGACAGACCTAAACCGAACAGCACCGAGAAGAAGATAATCGGCAGCATATCGCCTTTTGCCATCGATGCGACGATGTTGGTTGGCACCAGTGACAAAATTGTCCCCATCAGGCCATGCGCGTGGCTCTGTACTTCTGCGGTCGTGCTTTGATATTTCGAAATATCCACGGTCGCCAGTTGCGACATATCCACCCCGGTACCTGGCTGGAACACATTAGCCAGCGTGATACCAAGGATAATCGCCACGGTGGTGATCACTTCGAAATAGATAATAGTTTTGGCGCCAATACGGCCCAGCTGTTTTGCATCACCGACCCCGGCGATACCGACAACCAGCGTAGAGATAACAATGGGCACCACAATCATTTTGATCAGATGGATAAAGATATCGCCCGCCGGTGACAGCAGGTTTACAACCAGCCATTCACGGCTGTCACTATGGTAATGCAGGTAACTCCCCAGCAGAATGCCCAGCACCATAGCGATCAGAATCTGCCATGCCAGGCTGACTTTCAAATTTTTCATAACAACGGACTTCCTCGATGGAGCGCTATTCCACATGCGGTGTGTGGTAATAGTACATACTGAAAGGGTATGAATTGTGTTGCGTTCGTTTATGGAGTTTTTTAACGCTTATTATCATTATCATTTGCGTACTGTCTCGCGCAACCCTCCAGGAACAGAGCCTTCAGCTGAATTTATGCATAAAAATGCAATTTTATCGGGGTATTGATGAATAACTTTTTGTTATAAAAGAATTTTAATATGTTCAAAAATGAAGAAGTCATGGCGTGAGTTTTTTTTGCTCATTTGTTCGTTCGCCTGTTTTTTAAACAGGCCAAATGATACAAATCACAAAAGAAACAAATTTATTTTTGCCGATTCTGCAACAACTTCGCCATATTAATAGAGTCAATGAGCTGTGCCCGGTTCACCCTCGGCGAGTTTAAATCCATAACTTTTTGCCACACTGAAATGGCTTGGGCGTAGTCTGCCTGCATAAACGCATTTGAGGCTAACAGCATCAGCGCAGTGACCTCTGTCGGGTCCAGCGCCAGAGCCTTATCAATCATCTCGCGAGTGGGCGGTGTCATATGCTGCCCGGCCTGGTAATACAATACCGTTGCCAGCGCTGAATAGATCTCAGCATTTTCACCCCCTACACGCAGCGCCTGCTCGTAGGCAAGCAGCGCATTATGATACGCGTTTTGCCAAAGATAGTACTCACCGAGTTGCGCCCATTTCACACCGTCCTGTGGATTAGCACGAATTTGCGATTGCAGAAAAAGTAGCTGTTTTTCCTGAACATTTTCATCGGTGAACGCATGTAATGGGTCCGCCAGCCGCATCTGTTCCTGACGCACCGCCTGCCATTTTGGCGTCAACAGATAACCTCCGATGCAGGCCACAACCATCAGCACCATCGCAGCGGTCAGCCACTTCACGGGGAGTGGGCGTAACGGCGCAGGGGAATGGGTGGACTGGCTCATTGCACATCCTCCTCTACGCGCTGGCGCCGTCTCACCCGCCAGACCACCACGCCCACCAGTAATAACAGCAGGCACGGCAACGCCCACAGCAGCAGCGTTTGCTCATTCAACGGCGGGTTGTAGCGCACAAAATCACCGTAGCGATCGGTCATCCACGTCGTTATCTCGGCTTCACTTTTCCCTTCCGCCACCATGCTATAAACCTGGTGGCGCATACTGACCGCTACCGGCGCATTGGATTCCAGCAAGTTTTGGTTTTGACACTGTGGACAGCGCAGTTGGCTGGCAATAGACAACGCTTTTTCCTGTTGTTGCGGGTTGGCAAAAGTCCATGTGTCCACAACCTGGGCATGTGTCGCGAAGGCGATGAAAAACAAAATGATAGCTAAGAGCAAACATGTTCTGCCGGATGGCGCTGCGCTTATCCGACCTACCGTTTTCACACCCCGTTCGCCGCCATCTGGCAACGCGTTGATTAGTTTATGCATCGCGCTTTCTCCCTCGCCATCCGCTCAGCAGCGCACCAAAGACCATTAACAGTCCCCCGCCCCAAATCCAGCGCACGCCGGTCTGTACGTACAAGCGCATGGCATAACGGTCCGGTCCGGTTTTTTCGCCGATTACCGCATACCAGTCATGCATCAGATTCCAGCGGATCCCCGGCTCCATCATCTGTTGACGGCGCGCGGCATAGAAGCGTCTTTCGGGCTGCAGGCTGCCAATGCGTTTCTCATTCTGCCACAGCGTGATCTGCGCTTTTTCACTGGTGTAGTTACCTTTTGCTTCCAGGTCGAGACGCTCAAAACGAAAAATATAGCCCGCCAGTTCCACCTGCTGCCCGGGGCTCAGATTCAGGCTTATCTCCTGGCGACTACCGCTGGAAAAGACGATCCCAGCCGCAAACACCAGCACCCCGGCATGCGCCAGCAGTGCCGGAAGCTGGCAACGCACAGACACTTTGCGGCTTCTGATCGTCGCCAGCACGATAACCAGCAGCATCAGCAGGCCAAAGGGCAGCGTAGCACGGTTAAAGTACGGTGCGCCCACGGAGAGCCGCCCCCAGCCGAACAACCCGTAAATCATCGGGTAAAGGGTGCCAATCAGCACAATCAGCAGCACCGCGCAAAAAAGTAATAGCGCGACCAGAATCAGCATCTCGCGCGACCAGCCGCCAAAACGCGCATTCTGGCGGACTTGCTGTCCCCGCCAGGCGTACAGCCCGAGCGATGCCAGGCTCAATACGGTAAACAGCGCAAACAGCGGCGTGGCGCGGACGTTATCCAGCGCAAAAGCGTGCACGGAAACGAGAATGCCGGAACGCACAATCAGCGTCCCCAGCAGCGATAAAATCAGCGTGACGATCGCCAGCAGCAGCGACCAGTGGCGGAAGATCCCACGTTGGCGCGTGATGAACAGACTATGCAGCAGCGCACTGGCGGAAAGCCAGGGTAATAAGGAGGCATTTTCTACCGGGTCCCAGAACCACCAGCCCCCCCAGCCCAACTCGCAGTAAGCCCACCAGGAGCCGAGGATAATCCCCAGCGTCAGCGCACACCAGCCAGGCAGCGCCCAGCGCCAGCACACCCCGGCGCTCTGCGCATTAAAGTCACCGCGCAGCAGCGAGGCCAGCGCCACGCCTGCCGCCACCATCAAGCCACCGTAACCCAGGTACAGCAGCGGCGGATGGAGGATTAACCCGAGATGTTGCAGCATCGGGTTAAGGTCGCGCCCTTCAATGGCTGGCGGGAAGATACGCACGAACGGATCGGACCATATCACCACAAACAGCAGCAGCAGGGCCGTTATCAGTGCGAGGACGCTGAGCGTTAACGGAAACAGCAGGTCGGAATCACGCCGATAGCGCAAGGCGAACAGCGCGCTCCAGCCGGAAAGAAACAGCACCCACAGCAGCAGCGATCCTTCATGCCCGCCCCACACCGCCGCCAGTTTTAATCCCCACGGCAGCAGGCTGTAGCTATGCTGAGCAACGTAGACCACCGAAAAGTCGCTGGTCAGAAAGCAGAATATCAGAATGGCAAAGGCCAGCAGCAGCAGCGAAAATTGCGTCCACATGCCCACGCTTGCCAGGCGCATTACGCCTTGCCAGCGCTGGCGGACACCCACCAGCACGGCAAGCGGGGTCAACACGTTGACCCCGAGGCTTAACAACAGTGCCAGAAAACCGGCTTCAGGAAGGAGAACGTCCAGATATCACCTTACGCAACGGTTAGCTGACCCGCATAGAGAATAAAAAAGCGCAGCAGCAGTACGCCGGTCAGGCTGGCACAGCACACTGCCAGCACGCCATGAAACGTCGAACTGCGGTTGGCCCAAGGTTTTAGCAGCATCGGCAGTATCAGCCCAAGCCCGGCCACGCCCAGCCAGAACCACCAGGTCCAGAATCCGCCGCCCAGTGCCGCCGCCAGCGCGCGCATTTTGCCGTCATCGCCCAGCGCCAGGCCGACGAAAAACGCCGCCAGCAGGAAGATCTCCAGCCATACCACCGGGACTTCCATGCGATGCACAAAGTGCGCTTCGGTACTGTGCGGATTGCTACGATGACGTAACGCCATGGCGATCAGCGCCACCGCCGCGCCGGAGGAGATCCCGGAGAACAGGAACAGCACCGGCAGGATCGGGTTATTCAGGAACGGGTAGGATTTCAGCGCCGACAGCAGAAAACCGGTGTACGCCCCGAGCAGAACCGCCAGCACCAGCATTAACGTCTCCAGCGCGCGATGAAACGGCGCAATCAACGTCAGCATTTTCTGTACGATCCCTAATCGCGGCAGCCAGCGCTGCTGCAGAGCAATCACCTCTTTTTCAAAGATTTTTGCCAGCCACAGCACCAACACCACCATATACAACTGGAACAACATGACCCCCATCGACATCACCGAAGTGAAGCTGTAGTGGAACATCAGTTTCCAGAAGGTCCATGGACGCGTCAGGTGGAACACCAGAATCAGCAGACCGAAGATAATCGCCCCCGGCCCTAACACCAGCGTAGTGCGTAGCAGCGTGCTGTCAGAACCGCCCGCCTCCGGATGGAAACGACGCAGCAGAATCGCCAGCGTGACCAGTCCGGCGGAGATGCCAATCAGGAACAGATAGATGGCAATGGGCCAGTCCCACACCAGTGATTCAAAATGAAATGCAGAAGCGGATGTCATTGGCTCACCTCCCCAAATTTAAAGGGAACGCGGTAGACCTTCGGTTTTGTGCCCAACGCCAGCTTGTAACGGTAGGTGGTTTTCTGCAGCAACAAGCGGGAGATATCGCTGTTGGGATCGTCCAGATTACCAAACGTCAGCGCCTTCGTCGGACACGACTCAACGCAGGCGGGCTGCTTGCCCGCTTTCAGATTGGTTTTCCGACAGAAATCGCATTTATCCGCCGTTTTGCTAACCGGATGGATAAAGCGCACGCGATAAGGACACGCGGCGATACAGTACTGGCAGCCAACGCAAAGGTCCGGGTTCACATCCACAATACCGCTGGCGGCATCGCGATACGATGCCCCCGTCGGGCAGACGTCAACGCAGGGGGCATGGTCGCAATGCTGGCACGAATGACGGAAGAAGCGATACTTCACATCAGGAAACATCCCCTGCGGCTCGCTGCGAATAATCGTCAGACGCGATACCCCTTCCGGCACGTTGTTTACTTCCCGACAAGCATCCATGCAGGCCGTACAGCCGATGCATAGTGACTCATCATGTACCATACCGTAACGTACGCCGTTGATGTTCAGCGTCTTCGCCACAACGCGTCCCGCCGTCCCGCTCACTGCCACCAGCGCGCCGACGCGGGTGATAAACTGGCGACGAGAGCAACTCATGGATGCTCCTTAAGCAACGGAACCGACGCCGGGTTAAAGTTCGGATTGTTACGCTGATCGCTGTGGCAATCGACGCAAATCTTGATCCGTCCTTTATCACTTAGCGTCTGCATCGTGTCTTGCTTCGGATGCAGTGAGTGACAGCTGGCACACGCCACTTTGGTTACGTGAACATCGTGTGGCCAGAACGCTTTTTGTAGCTGCTCAGGCAAGTGGCAGGACATACAGACGCTGTTCTGCTGTTCAACGTTGTACATCGGCTCATTAAAGCGCATCACATCCTTCACCCCTTCACGGTGGTTCGGTGACGGCTGGCCGTGACAGTTGGTGCAGGTGACCGGCAGTTTGTTATTCGGGTTGATGACTTCTGCATGCTTACCATGCATGCCTTCGGTATCTGGCTTGTGACAATCCAGACAGGCGGCATCCGGATTACGCTGTTGGGTAACCGTCCAGCGTTGATCCGACTCCTGCGGCGTTGGCGTGGCAGTGATTCCACTCAGGCTCCAGAACAAACCTGACGCCAGCACCCCAGCAGTTAATAACGAACGTAATACGCTCATATTCACTCCGTTGAGTTATCCGCCCCTGACGGGGCGAAATGGGGTTATTGGCTTAACAGACCGTTTTTACGCGCCTGATCTTCCCACTGCGGAATCACCGTTTTGATGAAGTCCTGCTTCTCAGCATTGATTTGCTGCATGTTCAGACCAATCGCCGCCTGGGCTTTCTCTTTGGTAGAGATATCCGGTAACGGGATTTCATGGGTGATGCCTTTAGTCGCCAGCAGACGGACCAGTTTGGTACGCGCATCGGCGGCTTTATCCATGGCGCTACCCAGCATCCGCAGACCCTCTTCCGGAGCGTGCATGTGAATACCGTGTGAGGCGATAGACAGGTCCCAGCGCCATTGTGCGTGACGGATATCTTCCAGAATCGGCTTCATTTCCGCTTCAGTCGCACCCGCATCCCATGCAGCTTTCGCTTCGAAGTGCGCATGAACCAGTTGATCTTCAACCTTGATTTTCAGGTCATGAATAGCCTGTTTACGCTCGGCGACCACTTTTTGCAGGGACGCTTTATCCTGGGTGTGGCAGTTCGCACAGGTCTGAGCAAAGTTATCGAACGGGTTACCAATTTTATGGTCGGTGTAGAGCTTGCCTTCCGCGTTTTGCACTTTCGGCATGTGACAGTCGATACAGGTCACGTTGTTCTTGCCGTGAATGCCCGCGCTCCAGGTTTCATATTCCGGGTGCTGCGCTTTCAGCATCGGCGTTTTCGACAGGGAGTTGGTCCAGTCAGAGAAGGCGATGGTGTCGTAGTATTTCTCCATGTTCTCGACTTTCATGCCCTCGTCCCACGGGAACTTAACGGCTTTGTTTTTACCGTCGAAATAGTATTCCACGTGGCACTGACCGCAGACCATGGATTGCTGATCAAAGCGACCGGCTTTCTCAAACGGTTTGCCGATTGCTTCCATCGCGCGTTCTGCATAAGGACGCGACAGCGTCAGCTCTGGCTTGCCTTTGGCGAAGTCTGGTGACGCAGTGTTATGGCAATCTGCACAGCCGAGATTGTTAACAATTTCTGGACCGCCGCGCGCCCATTTACCGTGGAAGTAGCCATCTTCACCATCTTTTTGGATCAGACGCGCTACGTCCGGGCTTTTACAGCTCCAGCAGGCCATCGGCAGCGGGCCGTCTTCAGCCGTTTTTGGGGCGCCGGTACGTAAGGTTTCACGTACATCGGTCACGGCATAGGCGTGTCCACGCGGTTTGTTGTAATCGCGCGAGAATGGATATCCCGCCCACAGGATCACCAGACGCGGATCTTCTGCCAGCGCATCTTCACGGGCTGATTGCTCAGACGTGGCTTTCCAGGAGAGATATTGATCGGGATGCTGAGGAGCGAAGGTTTCATTCTTCGCTTCAACGGTGACGGTTTTTGCGGGTACAGGAGTTTGTTCAGCGTGAACAGCAGAAATAAATAATAAAGGTAATAACAGGCTGAAGAAACGGCGTACGCGTGATTTTATCCTTGCCATAGGGGTCTCATCCAGATGACGCCATTATCTGCAATGGCGGTTCTTTTATTGTTTTCCATAACAGCAACCACACGAATACTGTCATGACATTGCTCCACCCTATTTGTAACAAGAAACCACACTGAAAATGTTGTCTTTAATCAATTGTAAGTGTATGTAAAATACCACTTTAGAGTTATAAACCCCCTCTAACTCCTCACTCTTTTGTCTAATTCAGAGATAGATCACCTTTTCAATAATCCTTTAGATAACTACATGTTATCGCGAGATTTAATCAATTTTTGCTAGTTCCCTTCAAAATTAAGTTTGCCGCTAATTTGCACAATTCGTTTATTGCGTGATCTGCCGCGCAAATACTAAACAAAACTCTCAAAGCCCCTACATTTAACGTTTATGAGACATATTATTAACATCCTACAAGGAGAACAAAAGCCATGAGCCAAATACATAAACACGCTATTCCCGCAAACATTGCGGATCGTTGCCTGATAAACCCGGAGCAGTACGAAGAGAAATACCAGCAATCCGTTAACGAACCCGACACATTTTGGGGCGAGCAGGGAAAGATACTTGATTGGATCAAGCCGTACAGCCAGGTGAAGAACACCTCCTTCGCACCAGGCAACGTGTCGATTAAATGGTACGAAGACGGCACCCTGAACCTGGCCGCAAACTGCCTTGACCGTCATTTACAGGCAAATGGCGATCGCACCGCCATCATCTGGGAAGGCGATGACGCCACCCAAAGCAAAAACATTACTTATCGCGAACTGCATCGCGATGTTTGCCGTTTCGCCAATACGCTACTGGATTTAGGCATTAAAAAAGGCGACGTGGTGGCCATTTATATGCCGATGGTGCCGGAAGCGGCGGTTGCTATGCTGGCTTGCGCCCGTATTGGCGCGGTACATTCGGTCATCTTCGGTGGTTTTTCACCAGAGGCGGTCGCCGGACGTATCATCGACTCCAATTCACGTCTGGTGATCACCGCCGACGAAGGCGTGCGCGCCGGCCGCGCCATCCCGCTGAAAAAGAACGTCGATGATGCGCTGAAAAACCCGAACGTCAAAACCGTGGAACATGTGGTCGTCCTCAAACGTACCGGTGGAAAAACGGAATGGCAGGAAGGCCGTGACCTGTGGTGGTCCGATCTTATCGAGAAAGCCAGCCCAGAACATCAGCCAGAAGAAATGAACGCGGAAGATCCGCTGTTTATCCTCTATACCTCCGGTTCAACCGGCAAGCCAAAAGGCGTACTGCATACCACCGGCGGATATCTGGTCTATGCCGCAACCACCTTTAAGTACGTGTTTGACTACCATCAGGGCGATATTTATTGGTGTACCGCTGACGTGGGTTGGGTAACCGGGCACAGCTACCTGCTGTATGGTCCGCTGGCCTGCGGCGCAACCACGCTGATGTTCGAAGGCGTGCCAAACTGGCCAACCCCGGCGCGTATGTCGCAGGTTGTGGACAAGCACCAGGTCAATATTCTGTATACCGCGCCGACCGCCATCCGCGCCCTGATGGCAGAAGGTGATAAAGCGATTGAAGGCACTGACCGCTCCTCGCTGCGTATCCTGGGTTCCGTTGGTGAGCCAATCAACCCGGAAGCATGGGAGTGGTACTGGAAGAAGATCGGCAACGAAAAATGCCCGGTCGTCGATACCTGGTGGCAGACCGAAACCGGTGGATTCATGATCACCCCGCTGCCGGGCGCCACCGAGCTGAAAGCGGGTTCCGCAACCCGTCCGTTCTTTGGCGTACAGCCTGCGATTGTCGATAACGAGGGTAATCCGCTGGAAGGCGCGACCGAAGGCAACCTGGTGATCACCGACTCGTGGCCGGGCCAGGCGAGAACGCTGTTCGGCGATCACGAACGCTTTGAGCAGACCTACTTTTCTACCTTCAAGAATATGTACTTCAGCGGCGACGGCGCGCGTCGTGACGAAGATGGCTATTACTGGATCACCGGTCGTGTGGACGATGTGCTGAACGTCTCTGGCCACCGTCTGGGAACGGCAGAAATCGAATCGGCGCTGGTGTCACATCCGAAGATCGCCGAGGCCGCGGTGGTGGGTATTCCGCATAATATTAAAGGCCAGGCGATCTACGCCTACGTCACGCTGAATCACGGCGAAGAGCCGTCACCTGAGCTGTACGCCGAGGTACGCAACTGGGTACGTAAAGAAATTGGTCCGCTGGCAACGCCAGACGTGCTGCACTGGACCGACTCACTGCCGAAAACCCGCTCCGGCAAAATCATGCGCCGTATTCTGCGTAAAATCGCGGCGGGCGATACCAGCAATCTGGGCGATACCTCGACCCTCGCCGATCCTGGCGTGGTAGAGAAACTGCTCGAAGAGAAGCAGGCCATCGCGATGCCATCATAACCATAACCGTGAAATGCCCGATGGTGCGCGGCTTATCGGGCCTACAAATCCTACCCCTACCCCTCCCCTGACCGGGAGGGAAAATATAATAACCCACCCCAAAGGATTTCGCGTTGCAGGAAGGCGGCAAGCGAGCGCATCCCCAGGAGCATAGTTCACTATGTGACTGAGGTGGGCGAGTGCGGCCAACACACTTGCAACGTGAAAGACGAAGGGGGCCTCTGGAGAACTCTGTGATGAATGACTCTATTTATCAGCGGATAGAAGACAGTGCGCGTTTCAGGGAGTTAGTTGAAAAAAGGCAACGGTTTGCCACCATTCTGTCCATCATCATGTTGGCAGTTTACATCAGCTTTATTTTACTGATTGCCTTTGCGCCTGGCTGGCTGGGTACGCCGCTACACGCGGGAACCAGCGTCACCCGGGGTATTCCGATTGGGGTCGGTGTGATCCTCATCTCCTTCATCCTGACCGGGATCTATATCTGGCGGGCAAACGGTGAATTCGACCGCCTGAACAATGCGGTTCTGCACGAGGTTAAAGCATCATGAAGAGAGTCCTGACGGCGCTTGCCGCCACGCTGCCCTTCGCCGCAAACGCGGCGGATGCTATTAGCGGTGCAGTCCAACGCCAGCCAACCAACTGGCAGGCGATTGTCATGTTCCTGATTTTCGTCATCTTTACGCTCGGTATTACTTACTGGGCGTCTAAGCGCGTACGTTCGCGTAATGACTACTACACCGCCGGCGGTAACATCACTGGTTTCCAGAACGGGCTGGCGATTGCGGGCGACTATATGTCGGCGGCATCGTTCCTCGGGATTTCCGCGCTGGTGTTTACCTCCGGTTATGACGGGCTGATCTATTCACTCGGCTTCCTGGTCGGCTGGCCAATTATCCTGTTCCTGATTGCTGAGCGTCTGCGTAACCTGGGTCGTTACACCTTTGCAGATGTTGCTTCTTATCGTCTGAAGCAAGGACCAATCCGTATTCTGTCGGCCTGTGGTTCTCTGGTGGTGGTCGCGCTGTATCTGATCGCCCAGATGGTCGGCGCAGGTAAGCTGATTGAGCTGCTGTTTGGTCTGAACTATCACATCGCCGTCGTACTGGTTGGCGTGCTGATGATGATGTACGTCCTGTTTGGCGGCATGCTGGCGACCACCTGGGTACAGATCATCAAAGCCGTTCTGCTGCTGTTCGGCGCCAGCTTTATGGCCTTTATGGTGATGAAGCACGTCGGCTTTAGCTTCAACAACCTGTTCACCGAAGCAATGGCGGTACACCCGAAAGGTTCAGCCATTATGAGCCCGGGCGGACTGGTAAAAGATCCGATCTCCGCCCTGTCGTTAGGTCTCGGCCTGATGTTTGGTACGGCAGGCTTGCCGCACATCCTGATGCGCTTCTTCACTGTCAGCGATGCCCGCGAAGCGCGTAAGAGCGTGTTCTATGCCACCGGTTTTATGGGTTATTTCTACATCCTGACCTTTATCATCGGCTTTGGCGCGATCATGCTGGTGGGCGCTAATCCGGCGTATAAAGACGCTGCTGGCGCGCTGATCGGCGGTAACAACATGGCGGCGGTTCACCTGGCAAATGCGGTGGGCGGCAACCTGTTCCTGGGCTTCATCTCAGCCGTGGCGTTTGCCACCATCCTGGCAGTGGTTGCAGGCCTGACGCTGGCGGGCGCATCGGCCGTTTCTCACGACCTGTACGCCAACGTGTTCCGTAAAGGCGCAACCGAACGTGAAGAACTGAAGGTGTCGAAAATCACCGTACTGGTGCTGGGGGTGATTGCCATCCTGCTCGGCGTGCTGTTTGAGAACCAGAACATCGCCTTCATGGTAGGTCTGGCGTTTGCTATCGCAGCCAGCTGCAACTTCCCGATCATTCTGCTCTCCATGTACTGGTCAAGACTGACCACGCGTGGCGCGATGTTGGGCGGCTGGTTAGGTCTGCTGACGGCGGTGGTGCTGATGGTGCTTGGCCCGACGATTTGGGTCCAGATCCTTGGTCACGAAAAAGCCATTTTCCCGTATGAATATCCGGCGCTGTTCTCCATCAGCGTAGCGTTCCTCGGGATCTGGTTCTTCTCTGCTACCGATAACTCAGAAGAAGGTAATCGCGAACGCGAGCAGTTCCGTGCCCAGTTCATCCGTTCCCAGACCGGGTACGGCGTAGAACAAGGTCGCGCGCACTAACCACTCCTCCTCATCCCCGGTCTGAACGACCGGGGCATTTTTTCAGAACATCACCATCGCGACCAGCGGTGCCACCAGCACCATCACCACGCCGGAAAGCATCATCACCAGGCTGGCGACCACGCCCTCCTGCTGGCCGAGCTCATAAGAGCGCGCCGTGCCCGCACCATGCGAGGCTGCGCCAAATCCTGCGCCTTTCGCCATCCCTTCCCGAATAGAAAGCCGTAAAAACAGTACATCGCCAACCGCCATACCGAATACACCGGTCACTACCACGAACAATGCCACCAGGTCTGGTTGCCCGCCCAACGGCTCTGCTGCTGCCAGCGCAAACGGCGTGGTGACGGAGCGCACCGCCAGGCTACGCTGGATTTCATCAGGCAACATAAACAGACGCGCCAGCCACACGGAACTGGTAACGGCCACCAGCGTTGCCGTCAGCACGCCCGCCGTCAGTGACATCCAGTGCCGCTTAATCACGGCAAGGTTGTCATAAACCGGAACGGCAAAAGCGATGGTCGCAGGGCCTAACAGCCACAGCAGCCAGTGCGATTCACCAATATAGTTTTGCCAGGAGATATGCCCGAAGACCAGCATCAGGACCAGCAGCGCCGGGGTGAACACTAACGGCATCAGCGGTAATTTACGAAAACGGCGATACAGGCGCTTGTTGGCAAAATAGATGCCCAGCGTAATCACCAGACACAGCACGCTTAGCTGGAAATTACTCACGGTTTAGCCTGCTCATTTCATAGCGATACACTCTATCCACGACCCATGCCGTTGCGCCAAGCACCATCAACGTACTTAGCGCAATGACGGCAAATATGCGCCAACCATCGACCAACAACAGCTGCGTATAGTTGACGACAGCCACCACCGCCGGAACAAAAAACAGCAACATTTCAGCCAGTAACCAGCGAGCGCCTGCGCGAATCCAGTTCAGCGGGATAACCCGGCAGACAATCAGCGCCAACATCAGCACCATCCCAACCAGGTTGGCAGGAAGCGGCAGATGCAACCAGGAGACAAGATATTGAGCAAATACAAATAGACCTGCGTACAACAGAACCTGAACGGGGATCTGGAGTCGATGAATAACGGCAGGCGTCACGCGGCTTATCGCCACAGCCATGAGGGTATGTCCTTAAAAAATAGAGAGCGCCAGTATAGAGAGCCCCCGTCCAGGACTGAAATGAATTAAACTCATTGCAGGCATAGTCTTAAGGAATAATCATGGATATCAGAACGCTGCGCTATTTTGTTGAGGTGGTTCGTCAGCAGAGCTTTACCCGCGCAGCGGAGAAGCTTTTTGTCACCCAGCCCACTATCAGCAAGATGTTGAAGAACCTTGAAGACGAGCTTAACTGCACGCTGTTAATCCGCGACGGTCGGCGACTGCTGTTAACCGACACCGGACAGGTTGTTTTCGAACGCGGCCTGGCGATCCTCGCCGAGTTTCGCCAGCTCGAAGCAGAACTCAGCGACATTAATCACCTCAACAAGGGAGTGCTGCGCCTCGGCATCCCCCCCATGGTCGGTATGTTGATGGCCGGGCCTATCAGCCTGTTTCGCCAGCGCTATCCCGGCGTTGAACTGAAGGTGTCTGAATTTGGAGGCTTAACCGTCCAGCAGGCGGTGATGAATGGCGATCTGGATGTCGCGATGACCGCGCTGCCGGTTGAAGAAGAGAGCGGCCTGGCGACCTTACCGCTTTTTAGCCATCCGCTCTGCGTGCTGGTCCCCCGCTCCGGTCAGTGGACAACGTGTGAATCCATTTCCCCCGAGGCGTTAGCGGAGCATCCCCTGCTTATTTATAACGAAGATTTCGCGTTGAGCCGTCAGTTGCTTGAGCTGTTTAACCAGCACAACGTCAAACCCCGCATCGCGGTACGCAGTGGGCAGTGGGATTTTCTGGCGGCGATGGTGCAAGCCGGAGTCGGGATTGCCATTTTACCGGAGCCGATTTGCCAGCGCTTGGATAAGCAGACGCTGCGCTGGATCCCTTTGGAGAGTGATTTACGCTGGCAGTTGGGCATGATTTGGCGCGAAGGTGTGTATCTGTCGCACAGCGCCCAGGCGTGGCTCAAATGCTGTGAAGGGTTCTGGCTAACGCAAGAGTCGTAACATGCCGGATGCGGCTTAACGCTTATCAGACCTACAATTGGATTCCGTAGGCCTGATAAGCATAGCGCCATCAGGCACAACCGTTTATTCGTTCTCGATCAACAGCGCTTCCAGCAAATCCAGATCGTGCAGCAGTTTTTGCAGCGTTTCATTGCTGATTTCCCGCGTGGCGCGCAGGTGATAAAGTTCCGCGCGCTCGGAACGCAGGGCCGCCAGACGGAAACGCCGCTCGAGGTTTTCTTCCTGCATTGAGCTTTCCACGTCGTTGCGTCCGTCGGCGCGTCGACGCAGGTTACCGATGACGCGTGAACTCACCTCGGTGAGCAACTGATTGTCGATGTTCTCTTCGGTGTCTGCGGCCAGACGCTCCTCCATTTTCTGGATGGCGACAATCGCCACTTCGGCCGTGGCAGCGCGGGCAATTCGTTCCTCTTTCTGCTGCTGCGAGTGGTCTGCCACTTCCAGGTGTTGCAGCAGAAGCGGCAGCATCACCACGCCAACAAACAGCGAGAACAGAATCACGCCCGCGGCAAGGAAGATCAGCTCATATCGCGCCGGGAAGCCGCTACCATCCGGTAACAGCAACGGAATAGAGAGCACACCGGCGAGAGTAATGGCCCCACGCACGCCCGCAAAGGAGGCGATCATGATTTCACGCGTCGTCCAGGAACCAAACTCCATCGGCTTTTTCTTCAGGAAGCGCAGGCTAAACTTCTTCATCGTCCACAGCCAGCCAAAACGTACCAGCATCAGCGCCACGTAAATCAGCACGATATCGGTAAACAGCATCCAGATTTCAACATTCGGATCGGCTTCTGCCGCCGCCAAAGAAGACTCCAGAATCCCCGGCAACTGCAGTCCTAACAGCAAGAAAACCATGCCGTTAAACACAAACTCCAGCATCGCCCAGGTGCTGTTAGCACGTAAACGCATCGCCAGCGGCGCCCGGCGCATTACCCCGGAACGGGTGATGGTCATCCCGGCTGCGACCGCCGCGAGGATGCCGGAAACACCGATGTGTTCCGCAATCAGGTAAGACGCAAACGGCAGCAGGAACAGCAGAACGATTTGCGTTGCCGGTTCATCACCACCCCAGCGGCTGAGAAAACGCAGGGAGCGCCCGTACAGCCAACTGACGACAAAACCGGCCAGGATACCGCCAATTGCTACCTTGAAGAATTCAAGCGTTGCGCCGCCAACCGTAAACACCATCGTGCCCATCGCCACGGCGACGGCAAATTTCAGTGATACCAGACCGGAGGCGTCGTTCATCAACGCTTCGCCCTGCAGTATACCCATGATTTTCTTCGGTATGCGTCCCTCCCCCACTATGCCGGAAAGGGCCACGGCATCGGTTGGCGACAGGACAGCGGCCAGCGCAAAGGCCGGGATGAGAGGGATCCCCGGCACCAGCCAGTAAATCATAAAGCCAATCCCGACCACCGTGACCAGAACCAGCGCCAGCGCAAGGCCGAAGATCTCTCGCCCGTGCTCCAGAAACTCACGGGTTGGCGTCTTCCAGCCATCGGCGAAAAGCAGCGGCGGGATGAACAGAACCAGAAAAAGCTCAGGATCGAATTCCACATGCAAACCAAACGTCGGCCACGCCAGCAAGGCGCCGATGGCGATCTGCATAAGGGGTAAAGGGAGTTGGAATGGCAATACGCGAGTAAAAACCCCCGACAGCGAGACCACAAGGGTCATGATGAGTATGGTGAAAAAGATTTCCATGCGTTCCCTGTTTGCGATGTTTCTTATGATCAGTGATGAGAGGCGTCGTGCCTCAATTCTATCTACTTGAGAGTAACGCAAAAGACAACGAGAGTGTTGTGAAAATAAAAACGGGCGGCCAAAGCCACCCGTTTTCAGAATCTTCATCAAATGAGGATTAGATAGCCCAACCACCAGCGTAGAAGGCCACCAGCGCGATGGCGATGACCACTGTGCCGATGTTCAGTTTGCGCCATTCGCCAGAGACGATACGGCCAATCACCAGGGTAGCAAAGCCAATCATAATGCCGGTCACGATGTTACAGGTCAGCACGATAAATACGGCCGTTACCAGCCCCGCCATAGCGTCGACAAAGTCAGCAAAGTCGATTTTCGCTACGTTGCTCAACATCAGCAGGCCCACATACATCAGCGCAGGCGCCGTTGCATATACTGGTACAAGATAAGAGAGCGGAGAGAGGAACAGGATCAGCAGGAACAGTACGCCAACGGTGATCGCCGTCAGGCCAGTTTTGCCGCCTGCCGCCGTACCCGCTGCGGATTCAATATAAACCGCCGCAGGTGCAGCGCCCACCAGGCCAGAGAACACGCTGCTCAGGGAGTCGGTGGTCAGCGCTTTGCCGCCGTCAATAATCTGTCCGTCTTTATCCAGCAGATTCGCCTGTCCGGCTACCGCACGGATGGTTCCGGTCGCATCGAAGACAGCGGTCATGACCAGCGCCAGCACGCTCGGCAGTACGATCGGGTTTAGTGCGCCCATAATATCCAGGCTACCGATCAGCGAGTTACCGTTTTCGTCGCTCAGAGAAGGCATGGCAAAAATACCGGAGAAATGTACGGCCGGGTCGAAAATCAGACCCACTACGGAAATACCGATAATAGTCAGCAGGATACCGCCAGGTACTTTCAGTTTTTCGAGGCCAATAATCACCGCCAGACCTACCAGCGACATAATCACCGGGAAGGTATCGAAATCGCCCAGCGCAACCGGCAGGCCGTCCAGCGGGTTTTTAATAACCAGACCCACGCCGTTTGCCGCAATCAGCAGCAGGAACAGGCCGATACCAATCCCCGTACCGTGCGCAACACCCTGCGGTAGATTGCGCAGGATCCAGCTACGAATACCGGTCGCGGAAATGATGGTAAACAGGACACCCATCAGGAACACCGCACCCAGCGCAACAGGCACGCTGATATGTTGTCCCAGTACCAGGCTGAACGCGGTAAACGCCGTCAAAGAAATGGCGCAACCAATCGCCAGCGGCAGGTTTGCCCACAGGCCCATCACAATAGAACCGACGCCCGCGACCAGACAGGTTGCCACAAATACAGCGGCAGGCGGGAATCCGGCTTTACCCAGCATCCCCGGAACCACGATAACGGAGTAGACCATGGCCAGGAACGTCGTTAATCCGGCAACGACTTCCTGACGAACGGTACTGCCGCGGAGCGAAATTTTAAACCAGGCGTCGAGTGAACCGCCGGTACGCGCTGAAGGCGTAGACATAGAAAACATCCCCTGAGAGTTTATTTTTTCGTCATTATGCGTGCTGGACAATCCACTGCCTGCTAAACGTTTTCTCCATGTGCCAGGTTTGCGTCAATAGGGGTGTCGCAAAAAAGCAAACGTTTAGCTCCGCGCATAAAAAACGGGTGGTAAAAAAAAGCAAACGATTATCCAGCGATCATACGCTGGTTTTCAACTGAACTTTGCCGCTTTTTACTCATTTCTTCTTATAACGCGCAATAAATAATCAGTCGATGCGCAAACGTTATCGTCAATGCGCAGTCTCGCAACAAATTTTGCGGAGTTATTACAACATCGGTGTGCCTTTTTCACGCAAACTTGCGCAAGAAAACCGGTGAAGATGCGGAAAATTTTTTGGCTAAAAAATCACCATTTCACTGGTAAATGGAGAGAGGTGGCTTACAATTACATTATCAACACAGACCGGAACCTCACCTAATGTGCTCGACTGAGGGGTGTTGATGTCGGGGGAAACCCTCCCGTGAACCAGCGGGATAGAGTGAAAGACAAAGACCGGAACCAAACTAAAGCGCCCTCTGTGGCGCTTTAGTTTTATATCCGTCAATCCATCAGATATTTCACATCAATCATCTTCCAGCAGACGCGCCCCGGTCCCCTTCTCGCCAAGCTGATCGCCTGGGTTACGCAACGGGCAATCGCTGCGCGACAAACAACCGCAACCAATACACCCATCCAGTTCATCGCGTAGCGCCACTAAAGTATGAATGCGTCGATCCAGCTCTTCACGCCATTGCGAAGAGAGCTGCTTCCACTCTTTAGCACTGAGCGAATGTCCTTCAGGTAATACGCCGAGCGCGTCACCGATCGTTGCCAACGGGATCCCGATGCGTTGAGCAATCTTGATAATCGCCACATAACGCAACACATCACGTCTGTATCGGCGCTGATTGCCGCTGTTGCGCATACTGCTGATTAACCCTTTGCTTTCATAGAAATGCAGGGTTGATACCGCCACGCCGCTACGCTTTGCGACTTCACCAGGCGTGAGCAGCGCTTTTATTCGGGGTAATTTCTTTTCCATAAATCGCTTTACCTCAAGTTAACTTGAGGAATTATACTCGCCCACAGACAAAACGACGAATCGAATACTGAAAAAGAGGCAGCCCTATGTCCCATCAGCAGATTATTCAGACCCTTATTGAATGGATTGACGACCATATCGATCAGCCGCTGAACATTGAGGCGGTGGCGAAAAAATCAGGTTACTCGAAGTGGTATTTACAGAGAATGTTCCGCACGGTGATGCGCCAGACGTTGGGTGACTATATCCGCCAGCGTCGACTCCTGCTGGCTGCTGTTGAACTGCGGACGACCGAGCGACCTATTTTCGATATCGCGATGGATCTTGGTTATGTATCACAACAAACCTTCTCACGCGTGTTTCGCCGCGAGTTTGATCGTACCCCCAGCGATTACCGCCACCGCCTGTAAGATTATTGCCCGCTCTGCGTCAGTATGGCGGGCGACCGTTGTATCCAGTGCATGAACTCCTGTGGCGGCAGCGCCTTCGCAAAATACCAGCCCTGACAATACTGTACGCCACGTTCGCGCAGCCACTCGATTTGCTCAACCGTCTCTACCCCTTCCGCAATCATCTTCAGGTGTAAGCTTTGCGCCATTTCGATGATATGTTCGGCAATCAGGTGACTGGTGCTGTTGGTGGACAACGTACTAATAAATGATTTGTCGATCTTCAGGATATCGATATTCAACGCGGATAAATTGTGTAGATTGGAATATCCCGTCCCAAAATCATCAAACGCCACTTCATAACCCGCCTGACGAAACGCCTGGATTACCGCGGTCATTTTATCTACATCAATAAACCCGCGTTCCGTCACCTCGACTTTAATTTGCTGCGCCGCCACAGAGTACTCACGGTTTTTGTCGGTAATCAGGGCAATAAGTCGGGATGAATGAAAGTCAGAAGCAGAGAGGTTTATCGAGATATAAAGCTGAGGATGCGCCGAAAGAAAATATCCTAAATCGTTGAATACCTCTTCAATCACGTAATCCGTGATCCGCTCAATCATTCCCTCTTTTTCAGCCAGCGGAATAAACTCGGTTGGGCTCATTACTTCACCATCACAGCCCGGCCAGCGCAGCAGAGCCTCAGCCCCTACGCACTGACCGTTTTCGATATCAATGATCGGCTGGTAGTGCAGACACAGTTGACGTTTTTTGATTGCGCGTTTTAACAAGCGGCGGGGAGATAAGTATTCCTGACGCGTGCGCCACCACATTAACAGCATCAGGATGCTGCAGATAATCCCGAAAGGAATCGTTAACGCAGTCTCATGATAGAAAATCGAATGTATGCGTTTATCCGAGGTCGACACAATAATCGCAATCGGGCGTTTTTCTGAATGCACTTTGGTGTAGAAGCGCTCGTCCAACTGGAAGGTTGAGGCTTCACCGTGCACCAACGGTAATAACTGCGCAATAGGCGCCCCTTCGCTGGCAGAGAAAAAAGTACCCGTTACCGTGTCATACACGCCCCAGGACAGGTCCGGGTCATCTGACATAACTTCGCTGTAAGATAATGGGTTGATGACGACAACGTAGTTTCCACGTTGCATATACGTCATTCTGTAGCCAGCGAAAAAGGGGGTATCGCGATAGTAATAGATGGAGATGTCCGGCGTACGTTTATAGTCGGCGGTCGGCATAATATAGGCGACTGGCGGCGCCATCGACGTAGAGCACAAAAAATGATCGCCCTGCGCATAAATTAGCTCGCTGATATATAAACGACCACGAATAATATCTAGCATATTTTTCTGATGTGCCGGGGTACACATCTTACCTTGATACAACAGGGCCATATCTCGCGCTAAATCGGCTTGTTGGATCACCAATTCAGTTTTATTTAACACCAGTTGCGCAAAAGAGCGAAGTTGATTACGGGTTTCGGACATTGCCCGGATTTGAGCAAACCATAACGCCAGCACCACGGGGAGCAATACCACCATGAATGTTCCGAGGAACTTCAGTATCTTGCGTCGCGCACTGTGATTCATGTCAGCCCTGTTTCCCTGTTTCGTATATGCCAGAACCCATTAAGGCAAGATGCTATAAACACCGACTGATTAAGTTGCATGAATCTATCAGTATTAGCAACAGACTTCTCTATGTAAAAGTCTGATAATAGTTGATGATGATATTATTTTTCCGTAAGGCAAACTTAAAGTTATGCTTATTTCATAACGTTATTATCCCCAAGGAGTAATTTTTTATAAGCACTATCCTGGCTTTATTTAAGAAATTCATTAGATTTTTTTAACGATGAATTTAGGATAAATAAAACAGGTAACAAAAATACATCTTTAAGATTGATTATTTAGTATCATTGCTTCCTTAAATATAACCACATATTTAACATGGTTATAATGCTGCAAAAAATACGCCCAACACTGGTGAACAAACGAGCATATGTGATATAGTTCACAAAAATCATGTAACAGAAACGATGTTTCATTCATGTTATTGCCCGTCGATAGCCAGAGTACTACACCCTCGGTGAACACCCCCGCGCTGTCCTGGGCATCCAGACTTTCTGAGGACGTTTTTCATGGCAACGATAACAACTGGCGTGGTTCTTCTGCGATGGCAATTACTCAGTGCAGTGCTGATGTTTTTAGCCAGTACGCTCAATATCCGTTTTCGTAAATCAGATTATATTGGCCTGGCCGTCATTAGCAGCGGTTTAGGGCTGGTTTTTGCCTGCTGGTTTGCGACCGGATTACTCGGCATAACCCTGGTGGATATGTCCGCAATCTGGAAGAACATTGAAACCGTAATGATTGAAGTGATGAGCCATACACCGCCAGACTGGCCGATGGTGTTGAACTGATAACAGAATTGCATATGGCTACCCCAGTTCTGAGGTAGCCATAATTTTCAGCGAAAAGCAGAAGGATTAGAACGGAATATCGTCGTCGAAATCCATCGGCGGCTCATTAGACGGCGCTGCCGGAGCCGACTGCTGCTGCGGGCGAGACTGCGCGCCGCCGCTGAACTGATTGCCACCTTGCGGCTGCTGAGGCTGACCCCAACCACCCTGCTGCTGGCCGCCACCTGCCGGAGCCCCACCACCCTGACGACCGCCCAGCATTTGCATGGTGCCGCCAACGTTAACCACAACTTCAGTGGTGTACTTTTCTACGCCGGATTGATCGGTCCATTTGCGGGTACGCAGCTGACCTTCGATATAGACCTGGGAACCTTTACGCAGATATTCGCTGGCAACTTCCGCCAGTTTGCCGAACAGCACCACACGGTGCCATTCAGTCTGCTCTTTCATTTCGCCGGTCGCTTTATCACGCCAGGATTCGGAAGTAGCCAGCGTAATGTTGGCAACTGCGCCACCATTCGGCATATAGCGTACTTCCGGGTCCTGGCCCAGATTACCGACGAGAATCACCTTGTTTACGCCTCTGCTGGCCATGATTGTGTCTCCTGAAAAACGTTACTGAATAAGTGTAAGCGCGGGATTGTAGCATTTCCAATAGCGCTTTTACTACGTTGCGAGATCGATTCCAGTAAACAACCCCAGACAGACATTGTTGCACAGGCATCTGCGTTTTGCATTCCAATACTGTATATCCATTCAGGTCAGGTTGTGTCATAATTAACCGTTTGTGATCGCCGGTAGCACCATGCAGCCAGGCAAAAAAGCGTTTAATCCGGGAAAGATGAATGGATAAGATCGAAGTTCGGGGCGCCCGCACCCATAATCTCAAAAACATCAACCTCGTCATCCCGCGCGACAAGCTGATTGTCGTCACCGGGCTTTCGGGCTCAGGCAAATCTTCGCTCGCTTTCGACACCTTGTATGCCGAAGGGCAGCGTCGTTACGTTGAATCCCTTTCCGCGTACGCGCGTCAGTTTCTGTCGCTGATGGAAAAGCCGGATGTCGACCACATTGAGGGGCTGTCTCCCGCCATCTCAATTGAACAAAAATCGACATCCCACAACCCGCGATCCACGGTAGGTACGATTACCGAAATTCACGACTATCTGCGTCTGCTGTTTGCCCGCGTTGGCGAACCGCGCTGCCCGGATCACGATGTTCCCCTGGCGGCCCAGACCGTTAGCCAGATGGTGGACAACGTTCTGTCGCAGCCGGAAGGCAAACGTCTGATGCTGCTGGCGCCGGTGATTAAAGAGCGTAAAGGCGAGCATACTAAAACGCTGGAAAACCTGGCAGGCCAGGGCTATATCCGCGCCCGTATCGACGGTGAAGTGTGCGACCTTTCCGATCCGCCCAAGCTTGAACTGCAAAAGAAACACACTATTGAAGTGGTGATTGACCGCTTTAAAGTACGCGACGATCTCACCCAGCGACTGGCTGAATCCTTTGAAACCGCGCTGGAACTGTCCGGTGGTACGGCGGTGGTCGCCGATATGGACGATCCGAAAGCGGAAGAGTTGCTGTTCTCCGCCAACTTCGCCTGTCCGATCTGCGGCTACAGCATGCGCGAGCTGGAACCACGTCTGTTCTCGTTCAATAACCCAGCGGGTGCATGCCCGACCTGTGACGGTCTCGGCGTGCAGCAGTATTTCGATCCTGACCGGGTGATCCAAAATCCGGAACTGTCGCTGGCCGGTGGTGCTATCCGCGGCTGGGATCGCCGTAACTTCTATTACTTCCAGATGCTTAAGTCACTGGCGGAACACTATAAATTCGACGTCGAAGCCCCATGGGCCAGCCTGAACCCTGCCGTGCATAAAGTGGTGCTGTACGGTTCCGGCAAAGAGAATATCGAATTTAAATACATGAACGATCGCGGCGATACGTCCGTACGCCGCCATCCGTTCGAAGGCGTATTGCACAATATGGAGCGCCGTTATAAAGAGACGGAATCCAGCGCGGTACGTGAAGAATTAGCCAAGTTCATTAGCAACCGACCGTGCGCCAGCTGTGAGGGGACGCGTTTACGCCGGGAAGCCCGCCACGTATTTGTCGAAAATACGCCGCTGCCCGCGATTTCCGACATGAGCATCGGTCACGCCATGGATTTCTTCAACAACCTGAAGCTTGCGGGTCAGCGAGCGAAGATTGCAGAGAAAATTCTCAAAGAGATTGGCGATCGTCTGAAGTTCCTGGTCAACGTCGGCCTCAACTATCTGACGCTGTCGCGTTCAGCAGAAACGCTCTCCGGCGGCGAAGCCCAGCGTATTCGTCTGGCAAGCCAGATCGGCGCAGGTCTGGTCGGCGTAATGTACGTGCTGGATGAACCGTCTATCGGTCTGCATCAGCGCGATAACGAGCGTCTGTTGGGTACGCTTATCCACCTGCGTAATCTGGGCAATACCGTCATTGTGGTTGAGCACGATGAAGACGCGATTCGCGCCGCTGACCACGTCATCGACATCGGCCCCGGCGCGGGCGTTCACGGCGGCCAGGTGGTTGCCGAAGGTACGCTAAAAGATATCATGGCCGTGCCTGAGTCGCTGACCGGCCAGTACATGAGCGGTAAGCGCAAGATTGAAGTGCCGAAACAGCGCGTGGCGGCAGACCCGGAAAAAGTGTTGAAGCTGACCGGCGCGCGCGGTAACAACCTGAAAGATGTCACGCTGACGCTGCCGGTTGGTTTATTTACCTGCATTACCGGTGTTTCCGGTTCGGGTAAATCGACGCTAATTAACGACACGCTGTTCCCGATTGCGCAGACGGCGCTGAACGGCGCCACGCTGGCTGAACCCGCGCCATATCGTGATATTCAGGGCCTGGAACATTTCGACAAAGTGATCGACATTGACCAAAGCCCGATTGGCCGTACGCCGCGCTCTAACCCGGCAACCTACACCGGCGTGTTTACGCCAGTGCGCGAACTGTTTGCCGGCGTGCCGGAGTCGCGTGCGCGCGGTTATACTCCGGGTCGTTTCAGCTTTAACGTCCGCGGCGGACGCTGTGAAGCTTGTCAGGGCGACGGCGTGATCAAAGTCGAAATGCACTTCTTACCGGATATCTACGTGCCGTGCGATCAGTGTAAAGGCAAACGCTATAACCGCGAAACACTGGAGATTAAGTACAAGGGCAAGACTATCCACGAAGTGCTGGATATGACGATTGAAGAGGCGCGTGAGTTCTTCGATGCCGTTCCGGCGCTGGCGCGTAAGCTGCAAACGCTGATGGACGTGGGTCTGACGTACATCCGACTGGGTCAGTCCGCCACCACGCTCTCGGGCGGTGAAGCGCAGCGCGTGAAGCTGGCGCGTGAACTGTCCAAACGCGGTACCGGGCAAACGCTGTATATTCTCGATGAACCGACCACCGGTCTGCATTTTGCGGATATTCAGCAACTGCTGGACGTGCTGCATCAGCTCCGGGATCAGGGCAACACCATCGTAGTGATTGAGCACAATCTGGACGTGATAAAAACCGCTGACTGGATTGTCGATCTCGGTCCGGAAGGCGGCAGCGGCGGCGGGGAAATTCTGGTTTCAGGCACACCAGAAACGGTCGCTGAGTGTGAAGCCTCACACACGGCCCGTTTCCTCAAACCACTGTTGTAATCATGCCGATGGCGCTACGCTTATCAGGCCTACAAAATATGCATAATTGCTTGTAGGCCGGATAAGGCGCTGGCGCCTCATTTCGGAAAACAGATCAGGACTGCGCCAGTATCCGGCGTTTATCTTCCGGCAGCGTGTTTACGGCCTGCTGATAAGAGGCGTCTACCAGGTAGTAGATTTGCGAATCCGGCAGCGAGCCGTCCAGATACACCGTACTCCAGTGCGCCTTATTGAGATGCCGGCTTGGCCGTACATCGCTATGCTGCTGACGTAACAACTCTGCCAGTTCCGGGCTGGTTTTCAGTGACACCGCCGGGCGTTCTTCCACCTCTTTTACCATGGCAAAAAGCACATCTTCGACTTTGATTTGTGTGGCCTTCCAGTCACTGTGTACGCTCTGCTCGGCGCCCATTTTTGCCATGCAGTATTGCAGCAACTCCGAATTTGTCATCTTAATTCCCCTTACCAGCATATTGCCTAATGAGAACATCTTTTATTCAGTGTGCAGCAAGTCCGCAAAAGGTAAAAGCAGGTAACGCAAATTTGTTTAAAAAAACAACAACCGCAAGCAACATCCTCAATACTCCGAGTTGACGATCACCTCTTCACCAAACGCGCCGGCCTGTGGTAACGGTTTATAAGTGGAGTTAGAAGCGCGTAAAATACGAATACCGCGAATACCCACATCTCGGGCGGCGGTAATGTCATTATCAGAGTCGCCGTAGAACATGCGGATATTTTTATCCTGCAGCCACTGCGTTTTCGTATTCTGGCCCGGCTTATCACCGGCAAAAATGACCGGGTTCATATTGCCGGCCGGGATGTGAAAGTTATCGGACAGCGTTTTCGACACCGTTTCGGTCTTCGTCTGGCTACGCCCGGTTACGAAAAAGATGCTGTCGCCGCGACGCACATGCATATCAATCAACTGACGCGCCACTTCTTTCGGAATGCTGAATTCGTCCCAGCCATTGTTCATTTTTTCCCAGAAGGCCGGATTTTTCAGGTAATCCTCACTGTCCGGAGAATACGTTTTTTTTCCGCGCCAGAAGCCTGGGCTGGAAAAGAGGACGGTGTCATCGATATCAAACCCGACGGCCATCGGCGGGCGTCCGGTCAGGCTGTTTTCAATTTGTGCCACGGAGACCCAGTGAATGGGTGCCTGCTCAGCGAGTTTTGCAACGTTGGTGCCTGGATTAAGCTGAGAGGGAGAGGAAACTAACGCCTGGGCCGGCTGATTTAGCGTGAACAATAAACAAACGGCACTCAGTGCCAACGTAAACTTGCGCATATTTTTCCCTAAGTAGTCAGTTAGTTATCATTTTTTTATTAACAACTGGTCAAAAAACTATCTGACCTTACCCCTTAGGGGGAGGGAAAGGAAGGATTTTCTCTGGTTTTGTCCTGGAAAAAGAGCATGATCACATTGGAAAACAGACCAATAGCACGGTGAAAGAAAGTAGGCCGGATAAGGTGATTACACCGCCATCCGGCAATACAATGCCTGATGGCGCGACGCTTATCAGGCCTAAAAACCCGGTTACATGACGGCGGCAAATGCCTTCGCCACGCGTTGCACGTTACCGTGATTCAACCCGGCCACGCACATACGACCGCTGGCTATCAGGTACACACCGAACTCATCGCGCAGGCGATCGACCTGAGCAGCGCTGAGCCCGGTATAGCTGAACATCCCGCGCTGTTGCAGCAGGTAATCAAAGTTACGACCAGGGATCTCCGCATTCAATACGTTAACCAGCGCCTGGCGCATCGCCAGAATACGGGTACGCATCTCTTCGACTTCCGCCAGCCAGCTGGCTTTCAGCGCGTCATCACCCAACACTGCGGCCACAACCTGCGCACCAAAGTTTGGCGGGCTGGAATAGTTACGACGCACCGTCGCTTTTAGCTGCCCCAGAACGCGGCTGGCGGCATCAGCGTCTTCACAGACCACTGAAAGTCCGCCGACACGCTCGCCGTACAAAGAGAAAATCTTCGAGAATGAGTTGCTGACCAGTGCAGGCAATCCGGCGCTGGCAATGGCGCGGATCGCATAAGCATCGTCTTCCATTCCACCGCCGAAACCCTGGTAAGCAATATCCAGGAACGGGATCAGATCGCGAGCTTTCAGGATCTCAATGACACCATCCCATTGCGCGGGGGTTAAATCCGCACCCGTCGGGTTATGGCAGCACGGATGCAGCAGTACGATGCTGCGCGCCGGTAAGGTGTTCAGCGTGGCCAGCAGGTCGTTGAAACGCACGCCATTGGTGGTGTCGTCATACCAGGGGTAAGTACTTACTTCGAACCCAGCACCTTCAAAAATCGCGATGTGGTTTTCCCAGGTCGGATCGCTGACCCACACGCCAGAATCAGGGAAATAGCGTTTCAGGAAGTCTGCGCCAACCTTTAGCGCACCGGAGCCGCCCAGCGTCTGAATCGTTGCGACGCGCTGCTGCTGGAGAACCGGATGATCTGCGCCAAACAACAGCGGCGCAATAGTATGGCGATAAGTGTTCAGACCTTCCATCGGCAGATACAGCGAAGCGCCATGCGGTTTGGCATTCAGTCGGGCTTCCGCTTCTGCCACCGCTTTAAGCTGAGGAATAATGCCGTCTTCGTTGTAGTACAGACCGATGCTGAGGTTCACTTTGTCGCTACGTGAATCGTCTTTGAAACGCTCCATGAGCGATAAAATCGGGTCGCCGGCGTAGGCGTCAACTTTTTGAAACACGTGTGGTTCTCCAGGTTTACAGGCAGGGGTTAAGAACACAATAAACCGGAAGCGGGAGAAGATCGAGAGGATGTTGAGAGGAATATTGCCGGATGGCGGCGTAACCGCCTTATCCGGCACATCATGAACTTAATCGATATACTTCATTGCCACCCTTGAGGTCAGGCGCGTGATAAGTTCGTAAGCACTTACTTTCGTCATTTCAGCAATGCGTTCAACGGGCAGGCCTTCACCCCACAGGATAACCGAATCGCCGGCTTTATCCTGCGCCTCGGGACCTAAATCGACGCAAATCATATCCATCGCGACGCGACCGACGATCGGCACTTCACGGCCATTGACCAGTACCGGTGTCCCAGACGGCGCAGCGCGCGGATAACCATCGCCATAGCCCATCGCCACCACGCCCAGACGCGTGTCGCGCTCGCTCAGCCAGGTTCCACCATAGCCAACCGGCTCGCCCGCTTTGTGTTCACGCACCGCAATCAGGCTGGAAGTGAGCGACATCACCGGCTGGCAGCCAAAATCGGCACCGATAGAGTGGTTTTCCAACGGCGATACGCCATACAGAATCAGCCCCGGACGCGCCCAGTCGAAGTGAGACTGCGGCCACAGCAGAATACCACCCGACGCGGCGATCGAACGCTGACCCGGTTTGCCTGCGCAAAAGCTATTGAAGATATCGAGCTGCTTTTCGGTCGCGCCGCACTCAGGCTCGTCCGCACGCGCAAAGTGGCTGACGATATTGACCGGCTGGCGGACGTTTTCGCATTGTGTCAAGCGCTGATAAAACGCCTCGGCCTGCTCCGGACGCACGCCCAGGCGGTGCATTCCCGTGTCGAGCTTCATCCAGACGGTGACCGGTTCAGCCAGTACCGCGGCTTCCAGAGCTTCAAGCTGCTCCTGGTTGTGGACGGCAGTATGCAGACGCTGCGCGGAGATAGTCGGCAGATCGGAAGCATCAAAAAATCCTTCCAGCAGCAGGATGGGCTGCGTGATCCCTCCCGCTCGCAACCGCAGGGCTTCTTCAAGACGAGCGACACCAAAAGCGTCCGCATCGGGGAGCGTTCGCGCGGTCTCTAACAGACCATGGCCGTAAGCGTTCGCTTTCACGACCGCAACCAGTTTACTGGCTGGAGCCAGTTCACGCAGACGTTGCAGGTTGTGTCGCAGAGCGCGGCGGTTAATGACTACAGTTGCCGCTTGCATTTGTATTCCTTGATAAGTATTTGCTTGAGTAACCTGATTCAGTGTTGTTATTCGTCGTCGTACTGCGGGCCAGCATAGTTATCGAAGCGCGACCACTGACCGTTAAACGTCAGGCGCACCGTACCGATCGGGCCGTTACGCTGTTTACCGATAATGATCTCGGCGATGCCTTTCAGGTCGCTGTTTTCGTGATAAACCTCATCACGATAGATAAACATGATTAAATCGGCATCCTGCTCGATGGAGCCAGACTCACGCAGATCCGAGTTGACAGGACGCTTATCGGCGCGTTGTTCCAGAGAGCGGTTAAGCTGCGACAGCGCCACCACCGGCACATGCAGTTCTTTCGCTAACGCTTTCAGCGAGCGGGAAATTTCAGCAATTTCCAGCGTACGGTTGTCGGAGAGCGACGGCACGCGCATCAGCTGCAGGTAGTCGATCATGATAAGTCCGATACCACCGTGTTCGCGGGCGATACGACGGGCGCGTGAGCGCACTTCCGTTGGCGTCAGGCCGGAGGAGTCATCAATATAGATGTTTCGTTTCTCCAGCAAAATACCCATTGTTCCGGAAATTCGCGCCCAGTCTTCATCATCCAGTTGACCGGTACGGATTTTGGTTTGGTCTACACGTGAGAGTGAGGCCAGGGAACGCATCATGATCTGTTCTGAGGGCATTTCAAGACTAAAGATAAGAACCGGCTTATCTTGCAGCATCGCCGCATTTTCGACGAGGTTCATTGCAAATGTCGTTTTACCCATCGACGGACGCGCGGCGACGATAATTAAGTCTGACGGCTGCAAACCAGCAGTCTTTTTATTGAGGTCGTCATAACCGGTGTTGACCCCGGTGACACCATCGTGGGGCTGCTGGAACAGCTGTTCGATACGCGCGACGGTAGCGTCGAGCACATCGGTAATATTTTTCGGACCTTCGTCTTTATTGGCGCGACTTTCAGCAATTTTAAAGACGCGGGATTCCGCGAGGTCCAGCAGATCTTCACTGGAACGGCCTTGCGGATCAAACCCGGCTTCCGCGATCTCGTTCGCCACCGAAATCATGTCACGAACAACGGCACGTTCGCGGACAATATCCGCATAGGCACTAATGTTCGCTGCACTTGGCGTATTTTTAGATAACTCAGCCAGGTAAGCAAAACCGCCGACGCTGTCCAGTTGCCCCTGAACTTCCAGCGATTCTGCAAGCGTGATCAGATCGATGGGTTTTCCCATCTCCTGCAGGCGATGCATTTCGGTGAAGATGTGCCGGTGCGGTCGGGTATAAAAATCTTCCGCCACCACACGCTCAGCCACATCGTCCCAGCGCTCGTTATCCAGCATTAAACCGCCCAACACCGACTGTTCCGCTTCAATCGAGTGCGGCGGTACTTTCAGCCCGGCGACCTGGGGATCGCGCTCACGAGCATCAGTCTGTTGTTTGTTGAAGGGTTTATTTCCTGCCATAGTGAATGGAGTTACCGAGATAATGATTGGGTCGAAAGATTACCACATTTCTTTTGGAGGAAGCATGGCAACACGTATTGAATTTCACAAGCATGGTGGCCCTGATGTACTCAAGGCTGTGGAGTTTACGCCTGTAGACCCGGCGGAAAATGAAATCCAGGTCGAGAACAAAGCGATTGGGATCAACTATATCGACACCTATATCCGCAGTGGTCTTTATCCACCGCCTTCTCTGCCCAGCGGTCTGGGTACCGAAGCCGCAGGCGTGGTCAGTAAAGTCGGTAGCAAAGTGACGCACATTAAAGCCGGCGATCGCGTGGTTTACGCTCAGTCTCCCTTGGGCGCCTACAGCTCAGTGCATAACGTCCCGGCTGATAAAACCGCTATTTTGCCCAACGCTATCTCGTTTGAACAAGCTGCAGCCTCATTTCTTAAAGGGCTCACCGTTTTTTATCTGTTGCGTAAGACCTATGAAATTCAGCCCGATGAACCATTTTTGTTCCATGCGGCAGCAGGCGGCGTCGGTATGATTGCCTGCCAGTGGGCAAAAGCATTGGGTGCGAAGCTGATTGGCACTGTCGGTAATGCGCAAAAAGCGCAAATTGCGCTGCAGGCCGGCGCATGGCAGGTCATTAACTATCGTGAAGAGAGCATTGTAGAACGTGTAAAAGAGATCACTGGCGGTAAAAAAGTGCGGGTGGTGTATGACTCGGTGGGGAAAGATACCTGGGAAGCCTCACTGGATTGCCTGCAGCACCGGGGGCTCATGGTCAGCTTTGGTAATGCTTCCGGACCGGTGACTGGCGTTAACTTAGGCATTCTGAATCAGAAAGGTTCGCTGTACGTGACTCGCCCTTCACTCCAGGGTTACATCACCAACCACCATGAATTAACCGAAGCCAGCAATGAGCTTTTCTCGCTGATTGCCAGCGGAGTGATCAAAGTGGATGTCGCACCGGGCCAGACGTTCGCACTGCACGACGCGCAGCGTGCTCATGAAGTGCTGGAAAGCCGGGCCACACAGGGGTCGAGTTTGTTGATCCCGTAACGCCCTCATTTCCGCTAAATAATTCAAGCCGCCAACAAACCTGCGGTTTGAATTATGAAGGGGGAAGAAAGAATTAGGGCTTCCCGTAGGAAGCCCTTTCTTTTTTTAGTTCGGCTGTATGTAGGGTACAGCTCGATGAATTCGTTAACCTGGCAATAGTGACAGATTTGATAATCAATTCCTATTTGCTTCTAAAGGCAATGTTGCAGGTTGTGACACACCGCTCAATACCTTAGTAAAATCGGCGGTTATTGCGCTGATACTGTGGGACTTTTGGCGCTTTTATCGCCTTGATAACCCACACCACGGCAACGGCCAATAACAGCCAGGGCAACAGTTTAATCATCAACGCAAATAGTCCGCCCAAAAACATCACCACAGTGGCTACCACCAATGCGGCCAGCACTCCCAGCAAAGATACGCCGGTGACCATCAGCATGATAAAAAATCCAATCACAAAAAGTAGTTCCAGCATGGCTCTCTCCCGAAATGAAATACTCTCCACAGCTTTACAAGAAACATGCCAAAATTAATATATTGATTTATAAAGCAAACGCCCCGCGACGAAGCGCAGGGCGTGGTGAAATTCACTAACTTTTGGCGAAAACTTAACGTTTGTCTGCCACCAGCTTCAGCGCATGTTCCAGAACCTCAATATCTGCCCCGGCTTTATGCGCATTTTCGCTCAGATAGCGACGCCACTGCCGTGCCCCTGGAATCCCCTGAAACAGTCCCAGCATATGGCGCGTGACATGCCCCAAATAGGTTCCTTTACTCAGTTCACGCTCAATATACGGATACATCGCACGCACTACGGCGACCGGATCGGCATCTTCGCAAGTGACAGCAAAAATCTCGCGGTCAACGGACGCCAGAATGCCTGGGTTTTGATAAGCTTCGCGCCCCACCATCACGCCATCCATATGTTGCAGATGGATTTTCGCTTCTTCCAGCGATTTTATGCCACCGTTGATCGACATTGTCAGATGCGGAAAATCGCGCTTTAGCTGATAAACACGGTCATAATCCAGCGGTGGGATTTCGCGGTTTTCTTTCGGGCTTAGCCCAGACAGCCAGGCCTTGCGGGCGTGGATGATAAACATCTCACATTCACCGTTACCGGAGACCGTGTTGATGAAATCGCACAGGAATTCGTAGCTGTCCTGGTCATCAATACCGATACGGGTTTTCACCGTTACCGGAATCGATACCACATCGCGCATCGCTTTGACGCAATCAGCGACCAATTGCGCATTTCCCATCAGACAGGCACCAAACATTCCATTCTGTACACGATCGGAAGGGCAACCCACGTTGAGGTTAATTTCGTCATAGCCCCGTTGTTCAGCAAGCTTTGCGCACTGCGCCAGCGCAGCCGGATCGCTCCCGCCCAGTTGCAAAGCGACTGGATGTTCTTCTTCGCTATACGCCAGATAATCGCCTTTACCATGAATGATCGCGCCGGTGGTTACCATCTCCGTGTAGAGCAGCGTCTGGCTGGACAGTAAGCGCAAAAAGTAGCGGCAATGTCTGTCCGTCCAGTCGAGCATCGGCGCAATAGAAAAACGATGAGCGGGAAAAGCGGTAGACTGAGATTCAGGCAGCATGGCGAATATTCAAGCATCCGGTTAAAAAAGGGGCGCTACTATAGCATAGACCGTTACGATAGTGAGCCACATCCTCGCAGTTCCCCCTCCCTGCTCCCCGACAAGCGCTATTTACGCCCCGGTTTTCCGTCGTGAGATCCAAAAAACTGCGGCGGATGGTCGACCCAACGGTCCTCACGCGTGGCGGCATAAACCGGATTAAGCGGATAATAAATACGATTGTATTTTTTGTTTGCCTCACCCACGACCAGCAGACGTACCTCTTCACTGGTGTTATTGATAAAGGTGTGACACACGCCGGTGCCCGCCGGGAAACCGACGCTGTCGCCCGGTTCCAGCTTCCATAAATAACCGTTAATCCATGCTTCAGGATATCCTTCCAGCACATAGATAAACTCTTCCTCATCGCTTTCAGCGTGCGGATACGAGGTGCGTCGGCCCGGCGGCAGGCGCTCATGATGAATGCCGAGTCGCCCTAACCCCAGCTTGCGGGCAAGCGGCGCACCTATGGAAAATAGCTCATCGCTGTCGGGATAGGTGGAGTCATCAGCCCCCTCAACTTCACGCCAGTGACGAATACAATCGGGTCTTTTCATGATTATTTTCCAGTATTGCGATGGGTCAGGTATAGCACACCGTGGTGGATCTCGGTGTTTTAAACAGAACATGTTAAAGTAAGGGATTAACCTTGCACGCAAATCGAGGCGCCAAATGGACAAAACAACCACGCAGGAGTTATTGGCTCAAGCTGAAAAACTCTGTGCGCAACGCAACGTACGGCTTACGCCACAACGCCTCGAAGTGCTGCGCCTGATGAGCCTGCAGGAAGGCGCAATCAGCGCTTACGACCTACTTGACCTGTTGCGGGAAACCGAGCCGCAGGCCAAGCCGCCGACCGTGTATCGTGCGCTCGATTTTCTGCTGGAACAAGGGTTTGTGCACAAGGTGGAATCCACCAACAGCTATGTGCTTTGCCATCTGTTCGATCAGCCAACTCACAGTTCCGCAATGTTCATTTGCGATCGCTGTGGTGTGGTAAAAGAAGAGTGCGCGGAAGGCGTGGAAGACATCATGCATACGCTGGCAGCAAAAATGGGCTTTGCCCTGCGACATAACGTTATTGAAGCCCATGGACTGTGCCCGGCCTGTGTGGAGGTTGAGTCATGTCGTCACCCTGGCGAATGCCAGCATGACCATACGATTCAGGTGAAGAAGAAAGTTGGGCGTTAAACGGGTGGGAGAGCGTACATCCTTGTACTCTCAGGAGGGAAGGGTTAATTACCAGCGGTAATCATTACGTTTTTCCCAATCGGTCACTTCTTTCTCCGCCTGATCTTTCGCGTAACCGTAACGCTCCTGGACTTTACCGACCAGTTGGTCACGTTTACCTTCAATGACCGTCATATCATCATCGGTCAGTTTGCCCCATTGCTCTTTCACTTTACCTTTAAACTGCTTCCAGTTGCCGCCGACTTCGTCTTTATTCATCATCAAGTCCTCATCGTTAGGTTGTGAATAGCGAGAGTGCCATGTCCAGACACATGCTGTTTTTGCTGGACGTGAGAATAAGTGTAGTCAGGGATTCTGGGTTTTATTTACTATTCGGAATTTTTAACCATCCGCTCAAGCAAACCAGGTTCCATTACGCCAGTGACGCCGCCAGATAAAGGCCAGGGACAGCCCACGCAGCGCGAGAAAAACGGTTAACGCCAGCCACAAACCATGATTTCCCAGCAACGGTAAAGCCAGTAGCGTTAATGCGAACCCTGCTGCGGCAACGGCCATACTGTTGCGCATTTCTGCAGCTCGTGTCGCTCCAATAAACATACCGTCGAGCAGATAACACCACACCCCCACCAGCGGCAAAACCACCTGCCAGAAAAGATAGCGATCGGCCAACTGTTGGATTTGCGGCAGCGAGGTCAGCAGCGCAACAATCTGCTCGCCAAACAGGGCATAAACCAGCGAAAACAGAATAGCCACAATACCGGACTGTCGACAGGCCGCCCGCCAGACATCAAGCAACTGGCTGCCATCCCTCGCCCCATAGGCCTGACCCGAATGCGCTTCCACGGCATAGGCAAATCCATCCAGCGCGTAGGCGGTAAACGTCAGCAGAGTCATCAGAACGGCGTTAACCGCGATGATGTCGCCTCCCAAACGCGCGCCCAGAACCGTAATGGCCCCAAAGCAGAGCTGTAAAAGCAGCGAACGCAGCATGATGTCGCGGTTGAGCGCCAGCAAACGACGGAAGTTGCCACGCCACGCCAGCTTCAACATTGCCAGCGAAATTCCACGCATATGCAGGACTTTGCGTACCATCATCAGGCCAATCAGCAGCGTGGCATATTCCGCAATCACCGTCGCCAACGCCGCCCCCTGCACGTTCATATGCAGGCCCATTACCAGCCATAAATCGAGCACAATGTTGAGAATATTGCCGACAATCAACAGGATAACTGGCGCGCGCGCATACTGAACGCCAAGCAACCAGCCGAGCAGCACCAGATTCGCCAGCGATGCGGGTGCGCTTAACCAGCGGATTTCCAGGAAACGTCGGGCCTGCTCCAGTACCGCCTCACTTCCGCCGACAATATGCAGAGCCAGCTCGATAATCGGCGTCCGAAACAGTGCGATAAGCAGCCCCGCGCCCAGCGCCAGCAATAGCGGCTGCACCAACGCGCGCGCCAGCGCCTGCGGATTTTTTGCGCCAAATGCCTGCGCGGTAAGGCCGGTTGTACTCATGCGCAAAAAAAGTAGCAGCATAAAGAGAAAGCTGGTCGCCGTGGCGCCAACAGCAACGCCGCCAAGATAGACCGGACTATCCAGATGACCAATCACCGCGGTATCCACCAGTCCCAACAGGGGAACGGTGATATTGGAGAAGATCATCGGTAAGGCGAGGTGCCAGAGTGCTTTATCAGAAGAGGTAAAGAAAGGCATACAGGAGAGCCTGAGAAGAAGTTAGATGTACTGAAAAAAGATGCTGTGTAGGCCCGGTAAGCGTAGCGCCACCGGGCAAGTTGCCGGATAACGATGTAAACGTCTTATCCGGCCTACAGGGAATCAACAGAAAATTACAGCCATTCACCGTTACGAATGACGCCTACCGCCAACCCTTCAATAGTGAAGTTTTGCTCGCGTAGGTCGACAACAATAGGTTTAAATTCGCTGTTTTCAGGCAGGAGTTCAACCTTGTTGCCCTGCTTTTTCAGGCGCTTGACGGTGACTTCGTCGTCGATACGGGCAACAACGACCTGACCGTTACGCACATCCTGAGTTTTATGCACAGCCAGTAAATCACCGTCCATAATACCGATGTCTTTCATCGACATACCGCTAACGCGCAGCAGAAAATCGGCGTTCGGTTTGAACAGTGAAGGATCGACCTGATAATGGCCTTCGATGTGCTGCTGCGCCAGCAGTGGCTCGCCTGCAGCCACACGTCCGACAAGCGGTAACCCTTCTTCTTCTTCCTGCAGCAGTCGAATACCGCGCGATGCGCCGGATACAATTTCAAGGACGCCTTTACGCGCAAGCGCTTTCAGGTGTTCTTCAGCGGCGTTTGGGGAACGGAACCCCAAACGCTGCGCGATCTCCGCACGCGTCGGTGGCATACCTGTCTGGCTGATGTGATCCCTAATGAGATCAAACACCTCTTGCTGCCTGGCCGTTAACGCTTTCATTCCGCCCCCTGGGTGTATATACAGTTATGCTGTGAGTATATACAGCTAAAGGTGATTTTGGAACCGCAAACTGCACAAAAAACAGGAGATATATGCAGTTGTGGAATCTTTATCGCAAATGCGACCACAACAGGATGCCCCAGGTGATCAGAGCGACAAAAATAGACAGCAATACCGCCGCCGAGCCCATATCTTTCGCCCGACCGGAAAGTTCGTGATACTCAGAGCCAATACGGTCAACCACCGCCTCAATCGCACTGTTGAGGATTTCAACGATCATCACCAGCATCACGGAACCAATCAACAGCACGCGGGTAATGGCGTCAACGTCCAGCCAGCAGGCGATAGCTACGCCCAACAGTACGGCAACGCTTTCCTGGCGGAATGCCGCCTCATTGATCCATGCGGCGCGAAAACCTTTCCAGGAATAGCCTGCAGCTTTGATAATTCGGGTGAATCCAGTGGTATTATTGGCCATCAAAAAGAACCTTTTTACATTATTAGCGTCAATGTCATTGTAACGTTACCCCGTTTGTTTCAGGGTGTGGCAAAGCAGCGCGAAGTATGACCGGATACACCAGAAATTCACTAAACTTTCTGATATCCTTGCAGCGCATTTGCATTATTAACCAGAGGCTTTACATCGTTTATGTCCGGCTGGCCACGAATTTACTACAAATTACTGAATTTACCATTAAGCGTCCTGGTAAAAAGCAAGTCTATTCCGGCAGAACCTGCCCCGGAATTGGGGCTCGATACTTCGCGTCCCATTATGTACGTCCTACCGTACAATTCAAAAGCAGACTTGCTGACGCTGCGTGCCCAATGTCTGGTGCACGATCTCCCGGATCCCCTGGAACCGCTGGAGATAGACGGAACTCTGCTGCCGCGCTACGTGTTTATTCACGGCGGCCCGCGCGTGTTCACCTATTACACGCCGAAAGAAGAGTCCATTAAGCTGTTCCATAACTATCTCGACTTGCATCGCAGCAATCCAGACCTGGATGTGCAAATGGTGCCGGTTTCGGTGATGTTTGGCCGCGCGCCTGGGCGTGAAAAAGGCGAGGTCAATCCGCCGCTGCGCATGCTGAACGGCGTACAGAAATTCTTTGCTGTGTCCTGGCTGGGTCGCGACAGTTTTGTCCGCTTCTCACCGTCGGTCTCCCTGCGTCGCATGGCGGACGAACACGGTACGGATAAAATCATCGCTCAGAAACTGGCTCGCGTGGCGCGCATGCACTTTGCTCGTCAGCGTCTGGCCGCAGTCGGCCCGCGCCTCCCTGCCCGCCAGGACCTGTTTAATAAACTGCTGGCCTCAAAAGCTATCGCTCGCGCGGTAGAAGATGAAGCGCGCAGTAAAAAAATCTCCCATGAAAAAGCGCAGCAAAATGCCATTGCGCTGATGGAAGAGATTGCCGCTAACTTCTCATACGAGATGATTCGTCTGACAGACCGTATTCTGGGCTTTACCTGGAACCGTCTGTATCAGGGGATTAACGTTCACAATGCGGAGCGTGTACGTCAGTTGGCGCACGATGGGCACGAAATCGTCTATGTTCCGTGCCACCGCAGCCATATGGACTATATGCTGCTGTCGTACGTTCTGTACCACCAGGGGCTGGTTCCGCCGCACATCGCTGCCGGTATCAACCTGAACTTCTGGCCAGCAGGTCCGATTTTCCGCCGTCTGGGCGCGTTCTTTATTCGTCGTACCTTCAAGGGCAACAAGCTCTATTCCACCGTTTTCCGCGAATACCTGGGCGAGTTGTTCAGCCGCGGCTACTCGGTTGAATACTTTGTCGAAGGAGGCCGTTCACGTACCGGGCGTCTGCTCGACCCGAAAACCGGCACGCTGTCGATGACCATTCAGGCGATGCTGCGCGGCGGTACGCGTCCGATTACCCTCGTCCCCATCTACATCGGCTACGAGCACGTAATGGAAGTGGGCACGTACGCGAAAGAGCTGCGTGGCGCGACGAAAGAGAAAGAGAGTCTGCCGCAAATGCTGCGTGGCTTGAGCAAGCTGCGTAATCTGGGTCAGGGGTATGTCAACTTTGGCGAACCGATGCCATTGATGACTTACCTCAACCAGCATGTACCGGAGTGGCGTGAATCGATCGATCCTATCGAGTCCATCCGCCCAGCCTGGCTGACGCCGACGGTGAATAACATTGCCGCCGATCTGATGGTACGCATTAACAATGCAGGCGCGGCCAATGCCATGAACCTGTGCTGTACCGCGCTGTTGGCCTCCCGCCAGCGCTCTCTGACCCGTGAGCAACTGACTGAACAGCTCGACTGCTATCTGAGTCTGCTGCGCAACGTGCCGTACGCGGCGGATTGTACGGTTCCTGCGCAGAGCGCCAGTGAATTGATCGACCACGCCTTACAGATGAATAAGTTTGAGGTCGAGAAAGACACCATCGGTGACATCATCATTCTGCCGCGCGAGCAGGCGGTATTGATGACGTATTACCGCAACAACATTGCGCATATGCTGGTTCTGCCTTCGTTAATGGCAGCCATTGTGACTCAGCATCGTCGTATTTCACGCGCCGCGCTACAGCAGCATATTGATGCGCTGTATCCGATGCTGAAAGCAGAGCTGTTCTTACGTTGGGAGCGTGATGAACTCACCGGAGTGATTGACGAACTGGCCAGCGAAATGCAGCGCCAGGGACTGATCACCCTGAACGATGACGAACTGCATATCAATCCGGCCCGCTCCCGTACGCTACAGCTGTTGGCGGCGGGTGCTCGCGAGACGTTGCAACGCTACGCCATTACCTTCTGGCTGCTGAGCGCGAACCCGTCTATCAACCGTGGCACGCTGGAGAAAGAGAGCCGCACCGTAGCGCAACGCCTCTCCGTACTGCACGGCATTAACGCGCCGGAATTCTTCGATAAAGCCGTGTTCAGCTCTCTGGTGCTGACGCTGCGTGACGAGGGATTCATCAGCGATACCGGAGATGCCGAACCGGAAGAGACGATGAAGATCTATCAGATGTTGGCCGAACTGGTCACGTCAGATGTACGTCTGACCATCGAGAGCGCCACACAGGGCGAGTAAGCATAAAAAAACCGGTCGAAATGAAATGACCGGTTTTTTATTTTGCAGGCTAAGCCAAACTCAAAAATGCCAGTAGCTCATCGCCAGACCTAAGAACAGCACCAGACCGACGTAGTTATTGTTCATAAACGCTTTAAAACAGGCATCACGCTCGCGATTGACGATCAGTTTCTGCTGATATACAAATAGCGCGCCAGCCACCAGCAGAGACCAGTAATAACCCAGTCCCAGCCCGTTTAGCCAACCCACCAGCGCCATCAGCACCAGTACGCCCACCTGCAGGATACCAATGATCAGCTTGTCGTTTTGACCGAACAGAATCGCGGTCGATTTAATGCCGATCTTCAGGTCATCATCGCGGTCAACCATCGCATACTGCGTGTCGTAGGCCACCGCCCAGAGAATATTGGCGAGGAACATCAGCCAGCAGCTCAGCGGTACGGACTCGCTCACGGCGGCGAACGCCATCGGGATCGACCAGCCAAACGCCGCCCCCAGCACCACCTGCGGCAGGTGCGTATAGCGCTTCATGAACGGGTAAACCCACGCCAGCGCTAACGCCGCAACGGACAACAAAATGGTCATCGTGTTGAGCGTCAAAACCAGCAGGAAGGCCAGCAGTACCAATACGACGAACAGCGTTCGGGCCTCTTTTTCAGTGACGGCCCCGCTCGGCAACGGGCGATTTGCGGTGCGCTTAACGTGTCCGTCAAATTTCCTGTCGGCATAATCATTCACCACGCAGCCGGCGGCGCGCATTAACCAAACGCCAGCGACAAACACCGCCAGGATCCACATTTGCGGCATGCCTGGGGTTGCCACCCACAATGCCCACAGCGTAGGCCAGAGCAGCAGTAAGGCACCGATTGGCTTATCCGTACGCATCAAGCGGTGAAATGCCAGCAGCTTATTCTGCGTCAGACTCCACTCCATCTTTATCTTCCTCTCAGTACAACGGCGATGCAGGTAGAAAAAGCTCGGTAAGCATCAGCGGCTTACCGCTCAGCCGCAGGCGGGAACGGCGCCCCCACAGCGCTGCATCGCGGCCAATCTCAATAAAATCTCGGGTCAATGTCGATGATGTAAACAGGTAACGTCCGAGCGGGGTTTTCCCCAGATTTTGTAAGGCCAGCTCAGGGCCGCACAAGGTTGATTCAGGCACCACGGTCCGCCCGGCAAGCCAGGGTTCACCATCCGCGCATAACAGGATCTCACGTAACCAATAACGGGACTCTTTAGGCAGCAGCGGCAGCTCTTCAGGCACCTCATTTTGCCCAACGAATGCTTCGCGAATCAACGTTACGGTGACCTGTTTTCCCTGCTGCTCAAAACGTTTAGTCATGGAATCTTCCAGTAACAACCAGTCGAGCAGTTGGGCGTCCAGCGCCGGGATCGCATCAAAATAACGCAGCGCACGCAGTTGCGTTAACGCAGGGTGTGGCATGCCTTACTCTCCGATTTATAACTTGAAGGCATTGTATCGCAGAAAATGCATTACGGGGTGAGCAAACACAATTAAGTGATCGCCAGAGCAACATAAGTGTAACAATTAGCACCGAAGGATAAAAAAAGGTGCGCCAGGAGACGCACCAGTTGTTGCAAAATCAACAATGCGGGGCGATGTTTACCCCTTGCCTTTTACACTGCTGATAAAGGTGGATCGGGCAGATTTGGATCCCAGACGCTCAGCTTCATCAAGCAGCTTCAGCGCTTTATCGACATCGCCTTTCGCAACGGCATCCTTAATGCCCTGGTTAAAATAACTTTCCGTGTCGTTCAGCATCGGCTCACTTTTCTTCACCGGTTGTGGCGCTGGAGCAGCAACGGCTGCTGCCGGAGCCGCATAGGTCACCGCAGGCGCGGCGGTATTGCCCACCGTGACAGGACCAGGGCCGGATGAGCCAAACAGCGGCCCGACCAGAACACTGGAGGAGGAGCTGGTTTTGACTTTCAGTTTCAGTAAACCGTCGGTGGTATGACGGGCGATCGGGTCTGGAATATCCGGAATAGCGTTACCTACGCCCTTGGCATAGGCTTTTGCCGGGTCAAGCAGGGTTGTGGTCTGCTGGAGATCTTTATCAGTGGTAAAGACCAAAACATAGAGTTTTTGCTGACCCAGCGCTGGCGTCAGACGCATTACCCCTTCCAGACGATCGGCACTCATCACGCCGGGCTCCTGGTAGGTAAAATAGCTGCTGGGGAAGAACGCAGATGGCGTCATGTTTTGGTCAAGAATTAATACGTTTGGCGCAAATACGCTGGTTTGTTTATTCACTTCACTGGACAACGTCAGAGTGAGCTCGCCAATATTCGCCGGGACGCTATACGCAGCGACCGGGCCAGTAATACCGGCGACATCCAGACGCTGACCCGCTGTCGCAAGCGGCGAAGACTGGGTTTTGGATTGATCAACAGGCGTCCAGGTTAACTGCTGCAGCGCAGCAGTGGGAATAGATGGGGCCGCGGTGGTGTTCTGCGGAACAATATTCACATCGGCCAGGCTGATGCCAGGTGCGCTGGCAAATAACCCTGCAGATAAACAAAGGGCAACGAGACTTTTCTTCATTTTCATTGTTATCACCTCAGATAGCATGGGTTCAGCGGTGGCCAGGCAATAGCGCGCTAAACCGTAATCAAGAGGGGCTTGCGCCCCTCTTTCGGTCTTTACGTCAGGTTAGTGCTGAATTACCACCAGATTTCCATCTGGGCACCGAAGGACCACTCATCGTTGTCGCCACGGCTGGTTGTGCTGAGACCAGAGTTCGTTGCCGCTGCGAATTTGGTTACGTCGTTACCATTTTTGATGTAACCCCACTCTTCATCCCATTTTGCATAGGTTGCGAAGACGCGGATTGCCGGACGAGACCAGATGCTGTCACCCGCCTGCCATTGTTGGGCCAGGGTGATTTTGTACTGGCTGTTGCGATCGCTGGTCTGCTGAGATTTGACGTTGTCGTAACCGACTTCCAGCAGGGTGCTCATGATTGGCGTCCATTTATACATCGGGCGAATACCGACGGTGTACCATTCGGTTCCCAGGTCGTTATCCATGTCGAGGTTCTGGTACATACCGACGTACATCAGGTCCCACTTGTCGCCCAGGGAGATTGCACCGTGGTCCAGCACGCGGAACAGGCTACCGTTGTTATTCACAACATTGTTGGCATAGTTGGTTTTAACGCCAGTAACGGGATCTTCAATGGTCGTAGTGGAAGAACCATAAGAACCCTGGTTCAGGCCTTTGCCCTGGGTGGTCATGGAATCTGTGGCGTACTGAACGACAAACTTGTTGTAGCCCTTCAGCATGCTCTGGGTATGTTCAGCGGTGAACATCCAACCATCTTTAGATGCGCCGTCCGCCAGCCTGTAATCGTCGGTGGTATTCGCGCGACCATAGTCAACGCCCAGTTCCAACATCCCATCCGGGTTAGTTGCCAACTGCGCTAAACGAACGTCAAATACATCGTTCGCGGTGTCTTTGGTACGATCATAGATATTCTGGCTGCTGAAAGCGTATGAACCACCCGCTTCCTGTGAACGGCTCGCTGCCAAAGACAGTTTACCGAAGCCCAGATCGATGTTTTCAATACCGGCGCCAGGACCTGAAATATCCCAGTAGTAGAAGTCGATCATGTGTACGTCATGACGCTGGTAGAAGCGCTTACCGGCCCAGATAGTGGAGCCTGGCAGCCATTCGATCAGGTTTTTACCCTGCACGTTTGCTTCACGGAATGCCGGGTCTGTGCCTTCCCAGTCATTCTGCTGTGCGACGGAGTAAGCAACGTTGGTGTCGAAGTAGAAGCTCTTATCGCCTTCTTTCCACACTTCCTGACCTAATTTGATTTCCGCATAGGTTTCACATTCGTTACCGAGACGGTATTTACTTTGTGCACCGGTTGCCTGGAAACACTGTTGTTCACCGCCACTCCCTGTCCAGCCAATACCGGAACGAGCGTAACCGTGGAAATCTACAGCCATTGCCTGAACAGACATAATGCCTGCTGCTACAGCAACCGCCAGAGGGAGTTTGCGCAGAGTAATCATCGTTCTATCTCCTGAGATCATTGCTTTTCTTTAAACGCGTCCCCCTTCGGGCTGCCTCTTTGTTGGCTGCGTTCTTTCACCCCAGTCGCGTACTCTTTGTACACTCCCGGGGATTCATTTACTTGCCGCCTCGATGTAGCTTCGAATGGCTTTGCGTTTCGTTTTTTATGGGGACCTTAAACGCCCGGCTCTTGATGCAACCGACGACATGCAGTGCCATCCTCACGGAACAGATGGCAACGCTCTGGCGGCAGGCCGATAGCGAATGTGGCACCCTCTTCTACCAACACCACGTCATTCTGGCGGTAAACCAGGTTTTGACGGATGGCGGGGATCTGGATATGAATTTGAGTTTCGTGACCAAGCTGCTCGACCACCTGCACTTCACCTTCGAGGGTGACATCGGCGATATCGCTGGGCAGCAGATGTTCCGGGCGGATACCTAAAGACATGTTGGCACCAACCTGTACCGCATGGCTGTCCACCGGTAGCCATATTTGCTGGCGGTTGGGCAGTTCAACCTGCACCTGATCGATGGCCGTCCCGGTGACTTTCACCGGCAGGAAGTTCATCTTCGGCGACCCAATAAAGCCCGCCACAAAGCGGTCGGCCGGATAGTGGTATAGCTCCAGCGGTTTGCCGACCTGCGCCACGCGACCAGCATCCAGCACCACAATTTTGTCGGCCAGCGTCATCGCTTCGACCTGATCGTGGGTGACGTAAATCATCGTGCGGCCAAGACGTTTATGCAGGCGGGAGATTTCAATACGCATTTGCACACGCAGAGCGGCGTCGAGGTTCGACAACGGTTCATCCAGCAGGAATACGCGCGGCTCGGCAACCAGCGTTCGGCCAATCGCCACACGCTGACGTTGTCCGCCGGAAAGCGCTTTCGGTTTACGCTCCAGCAGGTGCGCCAGTTGCAGAACTTCCGCGACCTGATTCACGCGCTGATTCATCACCTCTTTTTTTGCGCCAGCCAGTTTGAGGCCAAACGACATGTTTTCTGCGACGGATAAATGGGGATACAACGCGTAGGACTGAAAGACCATGCCCACGCCGCGTTCGGCGGGGGGAATGTCGTTCATCCGGGTCTCCCCGATAAACAGGTCACCACTGGTGATGGTTTCAAGTCCGGCGATCATACGCAGCAAGGTCGACTTACCGCAGCCTGACGGTCCGACAAACACCACGAATTCCCCTTCGTGAATGTCGAGATTGATATCTTTCGATACCACCACGTCACCCCAGGCTTTCGTTACATTTCGCAGCTGTACGCTCGCCATGCCCTTCTCCCTTCGTTACAACCTGTCATCGACAGCAACATTCATGATGGGCTGACTATGCGTGATCCCTTGACTGCGTGAATCCTCCACCCCCGGCTTTTTTATGGGGGAGGAGGCGGGAGGATGAGAGAACAGCGTCTGAGACCCGGGCCGTACGCCGCGGAGGAATTTCGTGATGCAGCCTGCAAAAATCAGTGGGTTTTTATGTGCGCCAGTACGCAATACTCACATTTATGTAACACAGATCACATAAAGAGCGGGTGGGGCGTAGGGGTAAGGAGGATGGAAAGAGGTTGTCGTATAAAGAAACTAGTAACCGTTAAGCCACCTCTGCAAAATCACCAAACAGGATGGGAACTATGAAAATCAAAACTGGCGCACGCATCCTCGCATTGTCTGCATTAACGACGATGATGTTTTCCGCCTCGGCTCTCGCCAAGATTGAAGAAGGTAAGCTGGTTATCTGGATTAACGGCGACAAAGGCTATAACGGCCTCGCTGAAGTGGGCAAAAAATTCGAGAAAGACACCGGTATCAAAGTCACCATTGAGCACCCGGACAAACTGGAAGAGAAGTTCCCACAGGTTGCCGCGACTGGCGACGGCCCTGACATCATCTTCTGGGCACATGACCGTTTTGGCGGCTACGCTCAGTCTGGCCTGCTGGCTGAAATCACCCCAGATAAAGCGTTCCAGGACAAACTCTATCCGTTCACCTGGGATGCCGTACGCTATAACGGCAAACTGATTGCCTACCCAATTGCGGTTGAAGCGCTGTCGCTGATTTACAACAAAGACCTCGTTCCGAACCCGCCAAAAACCTGGGAAGAAATTCCTGCGCTGGATAAAGAACTGAAGGCGAAAGGGAAATCCGCGCTGATGTTCAACCTGCAAGAACCGTACTTCACCTGGCCGCTGATTGCCGCCGACGGCGGTTACGCGTTCAAGTTTGAAAACGGCAAGTACGACGTGAAAGACGTGGGCGTGGACAACGCGGGCGCAAAAGCGGGTCTGACCTTCCTGGTTGATCTGATCAAGAACAAACACATGAACGCGGATACCGATTACTCCATCGCCGAAGCGGCCTTTAACAAAGGTGACACCGCGATGACCATCAACGGTCCGTGGGCGTGGTCCAACATCGATAAGAGCAAGGTGAATTACGGCGTTGCCCTGCTGCCAACCTTCAAGGGTAAACCGTCCAAACCGTTCGTGGGCGTTCTGAGCGCAGGTATCAACGCTGCCAGCCCGAACAAAGAACTGGCAAAAGAGTTCCTCGAAAACTACCTGCTGACCGATCAGGGTCTGGATGAAGTGAATAAGGACAAACCGCTGGGCGCGGTTGCGCTGAAATCCTTCCAGGATCAGTTAGCGAAAGACCCGCGTATCGCGGCCACCATGGATAACGCCCAGAAAGGCGAGATCATGCCGAACATCCCGCAGATGTCCGCATTCTGGTATGCCGTTCGTACCGCAGTGATCAACGCTGCCAGCGGCCGTCAGACCGTCGATGCCGCGCTGAAAGATGCACAAGGTCGTATCACCAAGTAATACGGTTTCCCTTATTTCTTAGGGAATCAGGTTTATTGAATACGTTGTTACGCGAAATCATTCGCGCTACATCGAGGCGGCAAGGAGGCAAATCCCCAGGAGCTTACATAAGTAAGTGACTGGGGTGAGCTTCCGCAGCCAACAAAGAGGTAGTGCGAAGGATAAAGCGTAAAGAGGATTGATCCCCATGGATGTCATTAAAAAGAAACACTGGTGGCAAAGCGACCGGCTGAAATGGTCAGTGATGGGTCTGCTTGGGCTGCTGGTCGGTTACCTTGTTGTTTTGATGTATGCTCAGGGGGAGTACCTGTTTGCCATCATGACGCTGATTTTAAGCTCTGCTGGCCTGTATATTTTTGCTAACCGTAAAGCCTACGCCTGGCGCTATGTTTACCCAGGCGTTGCCGGGATGGGGCTGTTTGTCCTGTTTCCGCTGATTTGTACTATCGCAATTGCCTTTACCAACTACAGCAGCACCAACCAACTGACCTTTGAACGTGCTCAGGAAGTCCTGATGGACCGTTCTTATCAGGCGGGGAAAACCTACAACTTCGGCCTGTATCCGGCGGGTACGGAGTGGCAACTGGCCCTCACCGACGGTGAAACTGGCAAGAATTATCTCTCCGACGCCTTTAAATTTGGCGGCGAACAGAAACTGCAGTTGAAAGAAGCCGAAGCGCTGCCAACGGGCGAACGTGCGACGCTGCGTGTCATTACGCAAAATCGCCAGGCGTTAACCCAACTCACCGCCATCCTGCCGGATGAAAGCAAAGTGATTATGAGTTCACTGCGCCAGTTTTCCGGCACGCAGCCACTCTATACGCTCGCTGATGACGGCACGCTCACCAACAGCCAAAGCGGCGTAAAATACCGCGCCAACAACGATATTGGTTATTATCAGGCAATTAACGCTGACGGTAGCTGGGGTAACGAAAAACTCAGCCCAGGCTATACCGTTGCCATCGGTTGGGACAACTTCACCCGCGTATTTACCGACGAAGGCATTCAGAAACCGTTCTTCGCCATCTTTGTCTGGACGGTGGTCTTCTCCGTTCTGACCGTGATCCTCACCGTGGCCGTGGGGATGGTACTAGCCTGTCTCGTACAGTGGGAGTCTCTCAAAGGCAAAGCGATTTACCGTGTCCTGCTGATTCTGCCGTATGCCGTACCGTCGTTTATTTCGATTCTGATTTTCAAAGGGCTGTTCAACCAGAGCTTCGGTGAAATCAACATGATGCTGAGCGCACTGTTTGGCATCAAACCGGCCTGGTTCAGCGACCCAACCACCGCGCGTTCGATGATTATTATCGTCAACACCTGGCTTGGTTACCCGTACATGATGATCCTGTGCATGGGTCTGCTTAAAGCGATCCCTGACGACCTGTATGAAGCGTCGGCGATGGATGGTGCAGGTCCGTTCCAGAACTTCTTTAAGATTACGTTGCCACTGCTGATTAAGCCGCTGACGCCGCTGATGATCGCCAGCTTCGCCTTTAACTTTAACAACTTCGTGCTGATTCAACTGTTGACCAACGGTGGTCCAGACCGTCTTGGTACCACCACGCCAGCAGGCTATACCGACCTGCTCGTGAGCTACACCTACCGTATCGCCTTCGAAGGCGGCGGTGGTCAGGACTTCGGTCTGGCGGCGGCGATTGCCACGCTGATCTTCCTGCTGGTCGGTGCGCTGGCCATCGTGAACCTGAAAGCCACGCGTATGAAGTTTGATTAAGGGAGACAACGAACATGGCTATGGTACAACCCAAATCTCAGAAACTGCGTCTCTTAACAACGCACTTGCTGCTGCTGATTTTCATTGCAGCGATCATGTTCCCGCTGCTGATGGTTATCGCTATCTCGCTGCGTGAAGGTAACTTTGCCACCGGCAGCCTGATCCCGGAAAACATCTCCTGGGAACACTGGAAACTGGCGCTGGGCTTTAGCGTTGAGCATGCGGATGGCCGCGTGACGCCGCCGCCGTTCCCGGTGCTGTTATGGCTGTGGAACTCGGTGAAAGTAGCCACCATTACCGCGATCGGTATCGTGACGCTTTCCACCACCTGCGCTTACGCCTTTGCCCGTATGCGTTTCCCGGGCAAAGCAACCCTGCTGAAAGGGATGCTGATATTCCAGATGTTCCCGGCGGTGCTGTCTCTGGTCGCGTTGTATGCTTTGTTTGACCGCCTGGGCCAGTACATTCCGTTTATTGGTCTGAACACTCACGGTGGCGTGATCTTCGCCTATCTTGGCGGTATTGCGCTGCATGTGTGGACGATTAAGGGCTATTTCGAAACCATCGACGGTTCGCTGGAAGAAGCGGCCGCGCTGGATGGCGCAACGCCATGGCAGGCATTCCGCCTGGTGTTGCTGCCGCTTTCCGTTCCGATTCTGGCGGTCGTGTTTATTCTGTCTTTCATTGCCGCGATTACCGAAGTACCGGTCGCATCACTGCTGCTGCGTGATGTGAACAGCTATACCCTTGCGGTAGGTATGCAGCAGTACCTCAATCCACAGAACTATTTGTGGGGCGACTTTGCCGCCGCAGCTGTACTTTCAGCCATTCCGATCACTCTGGTGTTCCTGCTGGCACAGCGCTGGCTGGTCAACGGACTGACGGCGGGTGGTGTGAAAGGTTAAGTTTTACCGAAGTAACTGCCCGGCAACGGGCAATGCCACTGCAACCCTCAACTTATGTTATCCCAACCTGTGACTGTTATTCGGCGCTCTACGGAGCGCCCTTTTTTATGTTATTTTGCATTACGCTTACGATTATTTCCTTTCGTGCTCCCCATCACTGCAAATCAATTTTTCGCCTGAAATTCGAAAATTAAACAGAATTAGTTTGGCGCAGGCGTTATCAACCTAAGCTTTACCGTATTAGCGATCATGACGGTGGATAAATTTGAAGAACTGTGGGAACCCGCGGCGGAGAAAACCCAGCCGGCCTCTGCGCAGTAATTTTTACCCAAAACACGCCGCAGCCCAATTGCGGCGTGTTGTCTTTTACTCTCGCTTCAGCCGTTTGGAATTACACAGCCACAGGGTGATCACCAGCAGCAGGATCGCCGCAGAATAGATCAGCACATCCATCGGCGCTTTATGATCGACAATGATCAGCCGCACAATCGCAGTGATCCCGATATAGACAAAGTAGCGCAGCGGAAAGTGAAAACCTGACTGAAAGTACTTCACAATCAGCGCGATAAATTCAAAGTAGAGAAAGTAAACCACCAGCCCTTCCACCAGTTCATACTTGCTGGTTTGTTCCGGCGCGAACAGCACATCCGCCAGATGCAGCGTTTCTTTCCCGAGGAATACGACCAGGATCAGGCCCAGACTCAGCAACCCCAGATTCAACACGGTCTGTAAAATAGTGGAGATAAACTCCACGCGCGGACGAGATAGCGATGTCATAACAGCACCTCTTACTCAGTGGCAAGGTTCCTGTATAACGCAAAAATGTGACAGAGATCTACATTTTTTGTTTATATTTTGTGCAAGAAAGGTCAGCAGGGAATGATGTATGTCACGACACATTTCACAGGATGAATTATGCAGCTCAGACAATCCGCTGTTCGCAACGTTACCTGCGGTGAGAACGTGGTGATCTATGAACCCGCAAATCTCTACGACTGCACATTAGGTGACAACGTTTTTGTCGGACCATTTGTTGAAATCCAGGGTAATACGCAGATTGGCGCAGACAGTAAAATTCAGTCGCACACCTTCATCTGCGAATATGTCACCCTCGGCGCTCGCTGTTTTATCGGTCACGGCGTGATGTTCGCCAACGATATGTTTCGCGAAGGAAAACCCAATGCCGACCGCAACAGTTGGGGACGTATTACGATTGGCGACGATGTCTCGATCGGCAGCGGAGCGACCATTCTGGCGGTCACTATCTGTGATGGCGTGGTCGTCGGCGCGGGGAGCGTGGTGACCAAATCGATCACCGAGAAAGGCGTGTATGCGGGAAATCCGGCAAAATTATTACGTCGTTTATAGAGCCGGATAAGCGCAGGTCCCATCCGGCCATCTATCAGCGGAAGTTTTCACTCCTGTCGCTGGTCATGTCGTACAGACCAAACTTACGTCCAAGCTGCTGGCCGCCATCGCGTGTTAACGGCGTCCAGCCAATCGCCGCACGACTGCGGGTTGGGCCTGACGAGAACAGATCCAGCGGCACAGAAACGTACACCCCTTTGGTAAAATCACCCTCTCCGTATTCATCCGGCGAGGCGTCGGTGATGGTCGCATAGCCGCCCACCACTACGCCGCTGTCAAAGCGTTTCGCCACTTCCAGCGTTCCGCCCTTATCCCCCGCCAGATATTGCCCCACGCTGGCTTTCACCAGTACATCCTGGGCGAACGAAGGATTCCAGTAAGCCGTCAAATGCCCGGTCTTCACGCTGTAGTCGGTGAACTTCATCATGTCCTGCGCGCTGCGCCAGTCACGCTGTTTCACGTAGTTGGCGTCAACACCAAACGCCCAGTTGCTGTCCAGCGGGCGATACAGCACTTCTGCCCCCGCTCCGCCGTACATAGTTTCCAGATAGCCCCCGTAAACCTGTCCGTAGAACCCATTTCCGAGTGACTGGAAGTAGTTGGCCTGCAGGTTATTCACGTAGACATCGTTTTGCACATACTCACGCACATGGGTACGCACGCGTGGTAAATGCGAATCCTGCGGCGGGTTGGTGTAGTTAAACTTGTCATAGTTATTGGCGAGGTTGGCGAACAAACTCCCGGTAGTCAGAAGTTGATCGGTAACCCACAAATCCGCCGTTCCCATCACGCCCAACTGATACATATAGAAGTTTTCCGGGCCGCCCACCGACTGATTTAGCACCGGATCGATGTGGAAATTGAAGCGTGACTTATCAATATACCAGCCCTGCTCGGTCGTTTTCGGTACCTCGGGTTCGACGCGTTTTTGTGCCAGTTGAGTTTCATGGCCCAACGGCTCGCCTTCCAGATGGCGCTTGAGGCTGGAAACCTCCGTTTCGGTCGTCACCTGCGGCAAGTTAAGGCGGTTTTCCGTAATGCGGATCGTGCGGATCCCATCGGGAAGATCGTTCATCACGATCCGGTTAGCACGTTCGATCCCTTCGCGCGAATCACGGTATTTCACCTGTTCACCCGTCACATACAGCGTATCGCCCTGCACCTGAATTTTAGGATCCGCCAGCCCGGCATTATATTTCAGCAGCGTTAACTGATTCGCCACCACCGAATGTTGCAGGATGGCATCCTGCGGCTGTGGTTGATATTTCGGGCGGGTATTGTCGTTATAGTTTGGTCGCAGATCGTTAAAGTTAGTCCGCAGCGTGACCCCAAACATCAAGGTGTTCCCGCGCTCATAGCTGAGGTTAACGTCGGCCCAATCGGTGACGCGATAAATAGCGCCGACGTTAAACTTGCTCTTCTGATCCAACTTGCCGGCAAAATCCTGCTGGTAATTATTACCTTCATACTCCAGTTTCAGGCGCAGCGGCTGCCAGGGAGTCTGATACTCTACGCCGCCAAACAGCGACGCCGGGCCGTGGAACATCTGGCTACCGTCAATAGAACCGGCCTGCTTGTAGCTGTTATCGCGATGGCAAAATTTATCACTGTATGAGCAAAACGGATTGCTAACGTTGCCGCTGGTCCCGAGATATCCCCAGCCAAGGCCGAGAGAGAAATCAAACGGGCCCCAGGCTTTGTTCGCCACCACATACTCCGCATCGAACAGGCCGGTACCACCGATATCCCGCGCGCCAACCGCCACCTGCGGCATCCAGTAGCTCTCTTCCCACAGGCGAAGTTTGAGATCAAAAGCCTTATCTTTATAAGTCTGATCGCCAGAAAACGACTCCACGCCGCTGTATTTTTTGGTACGCACATCGGTATAGCGCAGGGTGGTTTCCAGCCAGGGGAAGAGTTGTACCGACGCAGAGTAGTAACGGTATTGATCGTTATCGCGGTAGTTAAGGCTCATTTCACCTTCACGCGCCATGCGTGCGGTTGGGGTTTGCAGCAGTCCCACGCCGCCAAAATCGGACTGGGAAGGTCCAATGGGCGCGGGCCAGGTTTCACCGTGGCAGGCAATGCTTACGCCCAGCGCCAGTAAGCTGAGCAGATAAGTTTTTCTCATTATTCGGGTATCCGCTGGGTCAGGGTGCGAAGAATGTCGGCATTGATTTCATCCGGGGTGCTGCGCCAGACAGCATCAGAGAGTCCGACAAAAATGATGCTGCCGGGCATCGGCTCAACGTGACGTTTGTTCCAGTAGGCGACCGGGACTTTTTTCGTGCGTCCGTCGGGATAGATGACCCAGGCGTAGCTACGATCTGCGCCGCTGAGCCGACGTTGCCCATCGAGATAGCTGGCGATATCGCGCCCGGGCATAAACGGTTGTTTACCCGGATGACTTAGCAGGCCAAACAGCGTTATATCCGTTGGCTGCGGTCCGACCCACAGCGTGTAATTGCCCTGCAACGGCGGGTTGCCTCGCTCACTGACGCGCACAACATCCGGGTCGAGATTAATCTTCTGTCTGCCGGTCACCTTGAGCGCCTGAATTTGCTGGCGCAATGCGTTGATAGCCGCGGCATCGTCACCGCTTTCTTCAGCGCTGAGCATCGCCAGACGAGCCAGTAATGCCTGCTGCTGACGCTCTGCTTCCGTCGTTGCCCGCTCTTCGCTGATAACCGCTCCTGGCCACCAGCTATTACTCAACCGCGACTGCCCAACCAGGTCGAGCAGATGTTCGGCCCCGGTCAGCGTCTTTGGCTCTTCGCTGGCGGAGGTAAAGACCTTAACGCTACCCGCAGCAAAAACTGACGCTGCGCTCAGGCTCAATAGCAGCGCCATAACGGCTCGTTTCATCATGATTTTGCCGCCTTAATCAGCGTGGTTTTCACCGGGAAGTAACGTGCGCCAAGATACTGTTCCGATTGGCGAATCTGCCCTTCGCTGTCGATCCAGTAGCGGTTATGCCAGCGAGTTTGATCGGTGGTGACTTCTTCATCAAGGATCCGTACTGGCGTATCTTCGCTACCCACCTTAATGGTGTCAGTGCCATCCCATTCGAAAACCGAGCGGGCGGTGGCATAGCGCACCTGCTGATGTTCGGTCCAGCCCATCGTGCGGGTCCACGTTGCCCCATCGACTATCTGGTTTGGTTTGATGAGCGGATCTGCCGCGAGATTATTCACCTCGATCAGGTTATCCCCGCCGAGATGCGTTTTCACCATGCGCCCAGACTGCGTGACGAGAATGGCCCGATCCTGAGTCACCCATTTCTGCTGTCCGTTTTCCGCGAACGCGAGTACCACAAACAGTTGTGGGCCGCCGTTGAGCTGCATGTACTGGCTGGCGTAGGGCATGTTTTTGATTTCATCGTCCGTCATCTGTACGCCGGGAGTACCAAACACGCTATCCCATAGCGAATGACCCAGCCCTTCGGTGGTGGCTGAGCACGCCTGCAATAACAGGCAAACCATTATCAGCGCTGGTCGCTTCACGACATTTCTCCGCAGCGGCAAAATAACCACACCGAAGTGTGGTTAGAATTAGACGTACCGGTATTACTGGGTACTGGTGGTTGTGGTGGTTGTGGTTCCGGTGTTAGAACCATCGCCGCCACCGGTTGCCGCAAGGGCAACCCCCACCGCAGAACTTACGGTGCTCACGCTGGTTGCGGAGGAACTTCCTGCCGAAACCGACGCGGCAGCCGACCCTGCAGCCTCACCCACCTGAACGGGGGCGGCATAGACAGAAGTCGCCGCAAGCGCAGATATAGCCCAAAGGCCATACAGAACTTTTTTCATCACAAATTCCCTTCATTGTATGAATGGAGATTTACCCAAAAGAATTTCGGGCGAGATCGAGTATACACAAGCCAAAGTGTGTAAATTACGCCAGGCGGGAATTTAGGATAATTAGATAGCAAGAAATAAAATGATTAACGTCAGATAATTAAATTAATACAATCATAAAGTTAAAATATAAAAACAAAAACACAACATCCGGTAATTCTGAAAAAACCAGAAACACGATAACGTTGAATGAATTATTTTAGGATTAAGCTCAATAAAGGTGTAAAGCAAAAGCGTAGATATTCGGGAGCCAGATTATAAAAAAAGCCGATATTAATATCGGCTTTTTTATAAGTAATCTGCAAATTCATTCGAATTGCAGCAAGGCGGCAAGATCGTTAATCCCCGGGAGCATAGATAGCTATGCGACCGGGGTTAACGAACACAGCCAACAGCGCTGCAGCTCGAAGGAAGAAGCAGATTAACGCCAGGACTTATAACGGTTAATCAAACCGTTAGTTGAGCAATCATGGCTGGTGATTTCTTTATCATCATTCAGCTCTGGCAGAATGCGATTCGCCAGCTGTTTGCCCAGCTCAACGCCCCACTGGTCAAAGGTGAAGATATTCAGGATCGCGCCCTGAGTGAAGATTTTGTGCTCGTACAGCGCAATCAGCGCACCCAGGCTGAACGGTGTGATTTCGCGCAGCAGGATGGAGTTAGTTGGACGGTTACCTTCGAACACTTTGAACGGCACAACGTGGTCAAGCGTTGCCGGATCTTTACCCTGGTCGCGGTATTCCTGCTCAACCACTTCACGAGATTTACCAAAAGCCAGCGCTTCGGTCTGAGCGAAGAAGTTAGACAGCAGTTTCGGATGGTGATCCGACAGCGGGTTGTGGGTGATTGCCGGAGCGATGAAATCGCACGGAACCATTTTGGTACCCTGATGAATCAGTTGGTAGAACGCATGCTGACCGTTAGTACCCGGCTCACCCCAGATGATTGGGCCTGTCTGGTAATCCACCGCATTGCCGTTACGGTCAACGTATTTACCGTTGGATTCCATATTGCCCTGCTGGAAGTAGGCCGCGAAACGGTGCATATACTGGTCGTACGGCAGAATCGCTTCGGTTTCAGCACCGAAGAAATTGTTGTACCAGATACCGATCAGCGCCAGCAGCACCGGCAAGTTTTTCTCCGCCGGAGTGGTGGAGAAGTGTTTGTCCATGGCGTGCGCGCCAGAGAGCAGCTCAACAAAGTTGTCGAAGCCCACAGAAAGGATGATGGACAGACCGATTGCAGACCACAGGGAGTAACGACCGCCAACCCAGTCCCAGAACTCGAACATATTGGCGGTATCAATACCGAACTCGCCAACCGCTTTACCGTTAGTGGAGAGCGCTGCGAAGTGTTTAGCAACGTGCTTGTTGTCGCCAGCGGTCGCCAGGAACCAGTCGCGCGCGCTGTGGGCGTTAGTCATGGTTTCCTGAGTGGTGAAGGTTTTGGAAGCGACCAGGAAAAGCGTAGTCTCCGGATTCACTTTCTTCAGCACTTCGGCAATGTGCGTACCATCGACGTTAGACACAAAATGCATGTTCAGGTGATTTTTGTACGGGCGCAGCGCTTCGGTCACCATGAACGGGCCGAGGTCTGAACCGCCGATACCGATGTTCACGACATCAGTAATGGCTTTACCGGTATAGCCTTTCCAGCTTCCGGAGATAATCGCTTCAGAGAAGGATTTCATCTTCTCAAGCACCGCGTTCACTTCCGGCATCACATCTTTGCCGTCAACGATGATTGGAGTGTTGCTACGGTTGCGCAGCGCCACGTGCAGCACGGCACGATCTTCAGTGCGGTTAATTTTCTCACCGGAGAACATGGACTTGATGGCGCCTGCCAAATCGGTCTCTTTCGCCAGATCCTGCAGTTTAGCCAGCGTCTCTTCAGTGATGCGGTTTTTGGAGAAATCCACCAGCATCAGATCGTCAAACGTAGCGGAAAATTTAGCGAAACGATCGCTATTTTTCGCGAACAGATCCGCGATAGTAACGTCTTTCATCTCTTCAAAGTGTTTTTGTAGTGCCTGCCAGGCTGAGGTCTGCGTTGGATTGATGTTTTTCATTAGCAATACTCTTCTGATTTTGAGAATTGTGACTGAGATCGATTGTAACGCCAGTCACAGAAAAGTGTGATTGTTTTAATGCCATCGCCCTTGTATCCATCGAACCAGGGTAAAAAGTATAGATGTTATAAGCGCTGTTACTGAACGGAAACGCAGCATGAAAAATCCGCATAATCCCAGCGTTGACAGTGCAAGCTACACATTTTATTTATAAATACGGTATTTGCATTTGCGCCTGCACCGGTTTTCGTTCTGCCTTATGTGCCATGGTCGCTCTATTCATTCCCTGACACGAGGTAGTTATGACTGATGTAGTTGTCTCCAAGTTTGGCGGTACCAGCGTGGCGGATTTTGATGCCATGAATCGCAGCGCTGATGTGGTACTTTCTGATGCTAACGTCCGTGTAGTGGTACTTTCCGCTTCCGCTGGAATTACCAACCTGCTGGTCGCACTGGCTGAAGGGCTGGAGCCAACCGAGCGCTTCGAAAAACTCGACGCCATTCGTCAAATTCAGTTCAATATTCTGGAACGCCTGCGTTATCCAAACGTAATTCGTGAAGAGATTGAACGTCTGCTGGAAAACATCACCACGCTGGCAGAAGCGGCGTCACTGGCGACCTCAACCGCCCTGACCGACGAACTGGTCAGCCACGGTGAACTGATGTCTACCCTGTTGTTCGTCGAGATCCTGCGTGAACGCAACGTGCAAGCGCAGTGGTTTGACGTGCGTAAAGTGATGCGCACCAACGATCGTTTTGGTCGCGCAGAACCCGACGTCGCGGCGCTGGCTGAACTGGCAACGCTTCAGTTGGCCCCGCGTCTGAGCGAAGGTCTGGTAATCACTCAGGGTTTTATCGGCAGCGAAGGCAAAGGCCGCACCACCACGTTGGGGCGCGGCGGTAGCGATTATACAGCCGCCCTGCTGGCCGAAGCGCTGCACGCAACGCGCGTCGATATCTGGACCGATGTTCCAGGCATTTACACTACCGATCCGCGCGTTGTTCCTGCAGCGCAGCGTATTGATGAAATCGCCTTTGAAGAGGCCGCGGAAATGGCGACCTTTGGCGCGAAAGTGCTACACCCGGCAACCCTGTTGCCGGCCGTACGTAGCGATATCCCGGTATTTGTTGGCTCCAGCAAGGATCCAAAAGCAGGCGGTACGCTGGTCTGCAATAAAACCGCGAATCCACCGCTGTTCCGTGCGCTGGCGCTACGCCGTAAGCAGACGCTGCTGACGCTGCATAGCCTGAATATGCTGCACTCTCGCGGCTTTTTAGCAGAAGTGTTCGGCATCCTTGCACGCCACAATATCTCGGTAGATTTAATTACCACATCTGAAGTCAGCGTAGCGCTGACGCTGGATACCACCGGTTCAACCTCCACCGGCGATACGCTGTTAACGCAGTCTCTGCTGATGGAACTGTCTGCCCTGTGCCGGGTTGAAGTCGAAGAAGGCCTGGCGCTGGTGGCGTTGATTGGCAACGACCTGTCCAAAGCCTGCGGCGTGGGTAAAGAGGTGTTTGGTGTACTGGAGCCGTTCAACATCCGCATGATTTGCTACGGCGCGTCCAGCCATAACTTGTGCTTCCTGGTGCCCGGTAGCGAAGCCGAACAGGTGGTACAGAAGCTGCATCATAATTTGTTTGAATAATATTTCATCACGCGATAAACAATAACTATAGCCGGGCTCGAACCCGGCTTTTTTATAACAACACAACACATTTCAATCGCAAGGAAGATAACATGCTCGCTACTCTCACGCGGCTGTTCCCGTTATGGGCGCTGCTGCTCTCTGTTATTGCGTATTACACGCCCTCCACCTTTACGCCTGTCGGGCCATTCGTGCCATCGTTGCTGATGCTGATCATGTTCGGCATGGGCGTTCACCTGAAGGTGGACGACTTTAAACGCGTACTTTCACGCCCCGCACCTGTCGCGGCGGGTATTTTCCTGCACTATCTGGTGATGCAGCTCGCCGCATGGATTTTGGCGCTGGCATTTAATATGCCGCCGGAACTGTCGGCAGGGATGGTGCTGGTCGGTAGCGTCGCCAGCGGAACCGCATCGAACGTCATGATCTATCTGGCAAAAGGTGATGTGGCGCTCTCCGTGACTATTTCATCGGTTTCAACGCTGGTCGGCGTTGTCGCCACGCCGCTGCTGACACGGCTGTATGTCGACGCGCATATCCAGGTGGATGTGATGGGTATGCTGCTGAGTATTCTGCAGATCGTGGTCATTCCGATTGCTTTGGGACTGGTCATTCACCATCTGTTCCCACGCGTCGTAAAAGCCGTGGAACCGTATCTACCGGCGTTTTCTATGGTGTGTATCCTGGCGATCATCAGCGCCGTCGTGGCGGGGTCCGCCTCGCACATTGCGTCTGTCGGCTTTGTGGTGATTATCGCCGTGATCCTGCATAACACCATTGGCTTGCTCGGCGGCTACTGGGGCGGAAAACTGTTTGGTTTCGACGAGTCAACCTGTCGTACGTTGGCTATTGAAGTGGGCATGCAGAATTCAGGCCTTGCCGCTGCGCTGGGCAAAATCTACTTTGGCCCGCTCGCGGCGCTGCCCGGCGCGTTGTTCTCCGTCTGGCATAACCTTTCCGGTTCGCTGCTGGCAGGTTACTGGTCCGGTAAACCGATTGAAGAAAAAGAACGCCGCTAATTGGCGGCGGCAGGCCGGATAGCGGCTAACACCTTATCCGGCCTACCCAGCCTCTGCACTTTGCCGTACACTGCGGATATCGGCTAACAGAGGGCACCCTTATGGCACTCCCCCGCATTACCCAAAAAGAGATGACCGAGCGCGAACAGCGTGAACTGAAAACGCTGCTCGACCGCGCGCGCATTGCGCATGGTCGACTGCTGACCAACGCTGAGACCAACAGCATCAAGAAAGAGTACATCGATAAACTGATGGCCTTGCGCGAAGCAGAAGCTAAAAAAGCCCGCCAGTTGAAGAAAAAGCAGGCTTATAAACCGGATGCGGAAGCATCATTTTCCTGGTCAGCGAATACGCCAACGCGCGGCAGACGTTAACGCCCTTTCTTCTTACGCCCCGGCGAGGTAAAACGCTTCCCGTTTGCCGCCGGGCGCGATTTCTCTTTCTCTGCCGATTTTTCGATTTTCACCACCGGGCGCTTAATGCCTGCGGTTTTTGGCTTCGCTTTCGCCTTCGGTTTGGCTTCTGAGGACGAGTTCTCAATCAGCTTGAACAGGTCGATCAGTTCGTCATCCGTCAGGTCACGCCATTCACCCAGCGGCAGGCCGGACAGACCAACGTTCATGATACGTGTACGCTCAAGCTTAGTAACTTCATAGCCAAAGTGCTCGCACATACGACGGATCTGGCGGTTCAGCCCCTGAATCAGCGTGATGCGAAACACAAACGGCGCTTCTTTCTTGACCTTACATTTCTTGGTAACGGTGCCAAGGATTGGCACACCGGCACTCATCCCACGGATAAAGTCATCAGTGACCGGCTTATCTACCGTCACCAGATACTCTTTTTCGTGATCGTTACCGGCACGCAGGATTTTATTCACCAGGTCGCCGTGGTTGGTCAGAAAGATAAGCCCCTGGGAATCTTTGTCCAGACGACCGATTGGGAACACGCGCTTGCTGTGGTTAACAAAATCAACAATGTTGTCGCGTTCGCTGTCTTCAGTGGTGCTGACAATCCCTACCGGCTTGTTCAGCGCGATAAAAACCAGATCTTCCGCTTCACGCGGCTCAATCAACCGACCATTCACTTTTACGACGTCGCCAGGCATCACCTGATCGCCAATGGTGGCGCGTTTACCATTCAGGAAGACATTCCCTTGTTCGATAAAGCGATCCGCCTCGCGGCGCGAGCAGATTCCGCTTTCACTGATGTATTTATTTAATCGGATGGATGAGTCGGGCAGCATAATTTCTCCTTTGACAGCGAAATATACCCTACCTTGCGGGGGATAAAAAAGCAGAGTGTGAAAATGTGCTATCGCATCTGATTACGTAATGCCTGCGGGCTGATACCAAATCGTTTTTGAAAGTGGTAACGCAAAGAGTTTGCGCTGCCGAACCCGGTTTGCTGCGCGATCTGCTCAATACTGATATGGGATGTATTGAGCGCCTGCTGCGCACGGTTTAGCCGTTCATTCATCAGCCAACGTGCGGGAGTAAGCCCCGTTGACTCCTGAAATCGCCGCATCAACGTTCGGGGACTCATACCGACCTGGCTGGCCAGAGCGTCAAGGGTATGCTTCTGCGCGATATTGTTATGTAACCAGTCAAGCAAAAGACCAAAACGCTGGCTTTCCCGACTGCGGGCAACAGGACGCAGGTGTTGCTGAGTCTGGCTGCCATCCCTGTGGGGCTGCAGCACCAGGCGACGGGCCACGTTATTGGCAACCTCAAGTCCAAAATCAGTGCGCACCACATGCAAACATAAATCAATCCCTGCCGCACTACCTGCCGAAGTGAGCACGTCGTGGTCACCGACATACAGGACATCTTCCACAACGTTGATGGCGGGAAAGCGTCGCTGGAGTTCACTGACGTAACGCCAGTGCGTCGTCGCCTTACGGTCATCCAGCAAACCTGCCGCAGCCAGAACAAATACACCAGAACAGATAGAGATGACTCGACAACCGCGTTGATGTGCTTCACGAAGCGCATCGCATAATGTTTCCGGGACCGGTGAGTTCACGTCACGCCAGCCAGGAATGACAATAGTGTCTGCTTCCTGCAGCAATTCATATCCACCGTCCACCACGATACGAACCCCGCCAGTTGCCCTTAATTCACCTTGATCAACCGAAGCCACGGCAAAACGATACCAGCCCTCCCCCAGTTCAGGTCGCGGAAGCCCAAAAACTTCCACTGCGACGCCAAACTCGAAAGTACATAGCCCGTCATAAGCGAGTGCAACGACCAACGGGCGAGAAGATGTTGTCATGATCCTGGCGGAATCTGTCATGGTCAGAGGGTGTTTCGAGGTTAATTTTTTGATGAGATAAGAGGTAACACAACAGCTGATTTCACCACAAGAGAAAACAACAATATGAGTACCGTAACTGATATTCCAGCCGCTTCATCTGCACAAGCTATCGCCCATTTCCAGCAACGTCTGAATATGGAGACGGATTGTTCTGACGTTCATTCCGCGATGGCTGCTGACGACAAAGATTTTGTGCTTTTACATGTGGTGGGGAGTGCAGAGAGTTTTTCCCGTTGTCATATCCCTGGCGCGATTCATCTTCCCCATCGACTGATAAATACGGAATCCTTGAAAAAATGGCCACAGGACACACTGTTTGTCGTCTATTGCGCTGGCCCACACTGTAACGGGGCCGATCGCGCGGCGCTGAAGTTGGCGCAGCTAGGTCGACCGGTGAAAATAATGATTGGTGGTATTAAGGGCTGGGAGGACGAAGGCCTGGCGTTTGCCACTACGCAAAAGGACGCTGTTTCAATAGATTGATCGTTGTTAAGTCTGAACGGGTTTTTCCAACAGGAGGTTGTGGTTAACCCGTTCGGCTTTCCCCACTTCCAACATCGTGAGCCATATCAGTAAGGCGTTACGCTGATAGTGGTAGCATTAGCGCGGTTTGTAATTTTCTGATTACATGGAGAAATGATGGAACTGCTTTTATTGAGTAACTCGACGCTGCCGGGCAAAGGCTGGATGGAACATGCGCTACCGCTGATTGCTGAGCAGTTGAATGGTCGCCGTACGGCGGTGTTTATTCCGTTCGCTGGCGTGACGCAAACCTGGGATGAATACACGGCGAAAACGGCAGCCATCTTTGCGCCAATGGGCGTCAACGTTACTGGCATTCATACCGTTGCCGATCCGATCGCTGCCATTGAAAACGCAGAGCTGGTGATTGTCGGCGGGGGTAACACCTTCCAGTTACTGAAAGAGAGCCGCGAACGCGGACTGCTGGCGCCGATTGTGGATGTCGTCAAACGCGGTGCGCTGTACATCGGCTGGAGCGCGGGTTCTAACCTCGCCTGCCAGACCATCCGCACCACCAACGACATGCCGATTGTCGATCCAAAAGGTTTTGATGCCCTGGGTCTGTTCCCGCTGCAGATTAACCCACATTTCACCAATGCGCTTCCGGAAGGCCACAAAGGCGAAACACGTGAACAGCGTATTCGCGAGCTGCTGGTTGTGGCACCAGAGCTGACGGTGATTGGTTTGCCGGAAGGAAACTGGATTAAGGTGAGTAACGGCCAGGCGGTTCTTGGCGGTCCGAACACCACTTACGTCTTTAAAGCGGGTGAAGACGCGGTTGCCCTCGAAGCAGGTCACTGCTTCTAACCGACGTTGCCGGATAACGGCATAAATGCCTTATCCGGCCAACCGGTCCACCTCACTCAATAATCGTCGCGCTCATCGTCCTCATCCGGCTGTTCCAGCACGCTATAGGCCACGGAACAAAACAGCGAGTTCAGACGCTGCATATCGCCCAGCAGCGCCAGGTGCAAGGAACTGGTCTCGATGCTCTGCACGTTCTGCTGATGCAGACGATCAACGTGCGCATGCGAATAACGACGGTTGAGAATACGGAAACGATGCTTGCTACGGCGCAGACGTCGGGCGCTGGTCACGTCACCAGAGAAGAACACCGACATCGCCAGCTGCAGATTGCTGAGCAGCTGATCGAAGAGCGCATCCAGCTCTTTCAATCCTTCCACGGAGAATGCGCGACGGGCAGCCAGCGACTTATCCGCTATCTCACTGCCCATACGTTCGACAATATCGGAAGCCTGCTCGAGGTTAAGCGACATTTCGATAATCTCCGCCCAACGGCGTGATTCCTCTTCCGCCAGTTCATCCTTTGGCATCCGCGCCAGATAAAGCTTGATTGCCGTGTATAGCACGTTAATGTCGTCCGCCATCCTGCGCAGCTCTTTCTCTTCACGCGGCTCGCCGTGCATCACCTTCTTCAGCCCGTCCATCATCTGCTCCATCGCGTCGCCGATGCGCAGAGCTTCACGAGCGGCATTGGCCAGGGCCAGCGTCGGCGTATCCAGCGCACTGACGTCCAGATGCTTGGGCTTCAGATGCGCATCCAGCTCCGGCTCATCGCGGATGATGCGCTTACAAAAACGCGCCATCGGTTCTGCAAACGGCACCATCGCCACGCAGCGCACCAGGTTGTAGAAGACATGGAAGTAAATAACCAGTTCAGATTTCGGCAGCGGCAGTTCATCCATCAGATTTGCCAACGGATGAACAAACGGCAGGATAATCAGGCTACCCACCAGCTTAAACAGCAGGCTACCGAGCGCCACACGGCGGGCGGCGGCGTTAGCGGCGCTGTTATTAAGCATCGCCAGCAGGCCAGAGCCGAGGTTGGCGCCAATCACCAGACACAACGCCACCGGGAACGAGATAATGCCTGCCGCGGTCAGCGTTGCCGTCAGCAGCACCGCCGCAAGGCTGGAGTAACTGATAATCGCGAACATAGCGCCAATCAGCGCATCCAGCATGATATCGCCGGTGAGCGAGGCGAAAATAACCTGTACGCCGTTAGCCTGGGTGATCGGTGTTACCGCCTGCACAATCAGTTCCAGCGCCAGTAAAATCAACCCCAGTCCAATACCAACCCGCCCCAGTTGCCCCACACGGGACTGCTTACGTCCGAGAAAGAAGATCACGCCGATAAAAATCAGCAGTGGCGACAGCCAGGAGAGATCGAAGGTCAGGATACGCGCCATCAGCGCGGTCCCGACGTCGGCGCCGAGTACAATCACCAGCGCAGGGGTGAGCGCGACGAGGTCCTGCGCGACAAACGAAGTCACCAGCATGGTGGTGGCGTTGCTGCTTTGTACCAGCGCCGTCACGCCAATACCCGCACAAAAGGCGAGCGGCTTCTTTTCAACACTACGGCTGAGTACGGTACGCAAGCGAGCGCCAAAGACGCGCATCACGCCGGTGCGCACAATATGAGTACCCCAAACCAGCATAGAGACAGCAGAAAGCAGGTGTAACAGAGTTAGCACGGAATCAGGTTCTCCTTATCGTTATATGTTCCTGAGGTTCATAGCAATGACATACCGCCTGATGGCGCCACGCTTATCAGGCCGACAAAAATGTGCCATCCGGCAAGCAGTACCGATGAACGTTCTTTCAGTATAAGGGTTTAAACGTAATAAAGAGACAAGGCACTCATTGAGTGCCCTGTTTGTTGTAAATAAAGATGACAGTTTTGTGAATCAGTCAGCGTCATAGCCCAGATTAGGCGCTAACCAACGTTCGACTTCCGCCACGCTCATGCCTTTACGGAAGGCGTAATCTTCAACCTGATCGCGCTGGATTTGCGCCACGGCGTAGTACTTGCTGTCTGGATGACTGAAATACCAGCCGGAAACCGACGCACCTGGCCACATCGCGAAGGATTCGGTGAGCTTCATCCCGGTGTGCGCTTCTACATCCAGCAGTTCCCAGATGGTGGCCTTTTCGGTGTGTTCCGGGCAAGCCGGATAGCCCGGTGCCGGGCGAATTCCCTGGTAGTTTTCGCGGATCAGTTCCTCGTTGCTGAGGTTCTCATTCGCCGCATAGCCCCAGTAGACTTTACGCACGCGCTCGTGCAGATATTCAGCGAACGCTTCCGCCAGGCGGTCGGCGATCGCTTTCACCATGATCTTGTTGTAGTCGTCATGCTGGGCTTCGAAGGCGTCCGCCAGTGCATCTTCCTCCAGACCGCCAGTAACTGCGAAAGCACCGATGTAATCCGCTTTGCCACTCAGTTTCGGCGCAACAAAGTCAGACAGGCAGTAGTTGGCGAAACCGACTTTTTCCGTCTGCTGGCGCAGGTGATGACTGACGTTGATGACGTGCGTACGCGTCTCGTCACGGTAAATCTCGATGTCGTCCCCCACGCGGTTAGCCGGGAACAAGCCCACCACGCCGCGCGGATTCAGGGTCTTCTCAGCGCTGAGTTTATCCAGCATGTCATTGGCGTCTTTGAACAGACGTTTCGCCTCTTCTCCCACCACCTCATCTTCGAGGATGCGCGGGTATTTCCCGGCCAGCGACCAGGTCATAAAGAACGGCGTCCAGTCGATGTAGTTGCGCAGCGTTTCGATGCTGGCTTCAACGCTCTGTACGCCGAGGCGGTGCGCCACCGGCGGCGTGTAGTTTTCCCAGTCGAAGGCCAGATCGTTGTCGCGGGCAGCCTGTAACGTTACTGGTGGGGTCCGCGGTTTCTTACGCGCATGCTGGATACGCACGGTTTCGTACTCTTTACGCGTACGGGCGACAAAGTCATCGCGCTGAGTGTCAGAGAGGAGTGCGGCGACTACGCCAACGGTACGCGAGGCGTTCTGCACATAAACCGTCGGACCACTGTAGTTCTGCTCTATTTTCACCGCCGTGTGCGCTTTTGAGGTGGTCGCGCCGCCAATCAGCAACGGAATAGTGAACCCCTGACGCTCCATCTCTTTCGCCACGTTGACCATTTCGTCCAGCGACGGGGTAATCAGCCCGGAAAGACCAATCAGATCGGCATTCACTTCACGTGCCGTTCTGAGGATTTTCTCCGCTGGTACCATCACGCCAAGATCGACGATTTCGTAGTTGTTACATTGCAGCACCACACCAACGATGTTTTTGCCGATATCGTGCACATCGCCTTTCACGGTAGCAATGACCATCTTGCCGTTGCTGGAGCCTTTCTCTTTGCTGGCCTCAATATACGGTTCGAGGTAGGCCACCGCCTGCTTCATCACGCGGGCGGATTTCACCACCTGCGGCAGGAACATTTTGCCCTCGCCAAACAGATCGCCAACCACGTTCATCCCGTCCATCAGCGGCCCTTCAATCACCTCGATCGGACGCGCGGCCTGCTGGCGAGCTTCTTCAGTATCCTGCTCAATAAATTCGGTAATGCCTTTCACCAGCGAATATTCGAGGCGCTTTTTCACGTCCCAACTGCGCCATTCCGCCATCTGGGCATTGGCAGTGTCATCAGTTTTGCTACCGCGGTATTTCTCAGCCAGCTCCAGCAGACGCTCGGTGCCATCGTCACGACGGTTGAGGATCACATCTTCAACCGCATCGCGCAGCTCGGCGGGCAGGTCGTCGTAGATCGCCAGTTGTCCGGCGTTGACGATCCCCATGTCCATGCCGTTGCGAATGGCGTAGTAAAGGAATACCGCGTGAATGGCTTCACGAACCGGGTCGTTACCACGGAAGGAGAACGACACGTTGGAGACGCCGCCGGAGATCAGCGCGTGCGGTAGTTCGCGTTTGATGTCTTCACAGGCACCGATAAAGTCCTGGGCGTAGTTATTGTGCTCATCAATCCCGGTCGCGACCGCAAAGATGTTCGGGTCGAAGATGATGTCTTCCGGCGGGAAGCCTACCTCTTCGGTAAGAATTTTGTACGCCCGCCGGCAAATCTCAATTTTACGCGCACGGGTGTCGGCCTGCCCCTGCTCGTCAAAGGCCATCACCACCACTGCGGCACCGTAGCGTCGCAGCAACTTCGCGTGGTGGATAAAGGTCTCAACCCCCTCTTTCATCGAGATGGAGTTAACGATGCCTTTACCCTGAATGCACTTCAGCCCTTTTTCGATGACGTCCCATTTTGAGGAGTCGATCATAATCGGCACGCGGGCGATATCCGGCTCACCGGCGATAAGGTTGAGAAAACGCACCATCGCCGCTTCGGCGTCGAGCATCCCCTCATCCATGTTGATATCGATAATCTGTGCGCCGCTTTCCACCTGCTGACGGGCGACATCCAGCGCTTCGTTGTATTTCTCTTCTTTGATCAGTCGCTTAAATTTCGCCGAACCGGTGACGTTGGTACGCTCGCCGACGTTCACAAACAGGCTATCGTCGCCAATATTCAACGGTTCAAGGCCAGACAGACGGCAGGCTACCGGGATTTCCGGCAAGCGGCGCGGCGGCAAGCCTTCCACTGCGCGGCTCATCGCGGCGATGTGTTCCGGCGTGGTGCCGCAGCAGCCGCCGACCACGTTGAGGAAGCCCGCTTGCGCCCACTCGCGTATTTGCGCCGCCATGGTGTCGGCATCGAGATCGTATTCGCCAAAGGCGTTCGGCAACCCGGCGTTCGGGTGCGCGGTAACGTAGCATTCGGCAATGCGCGACAGCTCCTGCACGTACTGGCGCAACTCGTCAGGGCCTAAGGCGCAGTTCAGACCGAAGGTCAGCGCATCGGCGTGGCGCAGTGAGTTATAGAACGCTTCGGTTGTCTGACCGGAGAGCGTACGCCCGGAAGCATCGGTGATGGTGCCGGAGAGCATAATCGGCAACTCAACGCCCAGCGCTTCAAATTCAGTTTTAACCGCGAAAATAGCGGCTTTGGCGTTCAGGGTATCGAAGACGGTTTCAATCAGGATCAGGTCGCTGCCACCTTCCACCAGCGCTTTGGTGGATTCACGGTAGGCGGCCACCAGCTGATCAAAGGTAATATTGCGGTAAGCCGGGTCGTTGACGTCAGGCGAGATAGACGCCGTACGGTTGGTTGGGCCGAGCACGCCCGCGACATAACGCGGTTTTTCCGGTGTGCGTGCCGTCCATTCGTCTGCCGCCGCGCGCGCCAGTTTAGCTGCCGCAAAGTTGATTTCCGCCGACAGGGATTCCATCTGGTAATCCGCCATGGCGATAGTCGTGGAGTTAAAGGTGTTGGTTTCGATGATATCCGCGCCCGCCTCAAAATAGGCGTTATGGATGGCGGCGATCACCTCAGGTTTGCTGAGCACCAACAGGTCGTTGTTGCCTTTCAGATCGCACGGCCAGTCGGCAAAGCGTTCGCCGCGGAAATCCTCTTCGCTCAGACGATATCCCTGGATCATGGTGCCCATACCGCCGTCCAGCACCAGAATACGTTCATTTAACTGCTGACGTAATTGTTCAACTTTGCTGCTCACACTCGCTCCCGACAACGCTCAACCAGACCGAAAAAAACTCAACAGACCATACTGGCACAAACCTGAGAGGTGGAAAAGAGAACAACGGCCAACATGAGACATGTTCAGCTTCACTCATCCGATCAGTACAGGAATTCTTGCATTATAATTGAATAAAACGAAAATGATTTCCACGATACAGAAAAGGAGTCCGCCATGGTTGCCACAATCCCCGCGAAACGCGGTAGAAAACCCGCCGCTGCTACCACGCCTGCAACCGGGCAGGTTCAGTCTCTGACCCGCGGCCTGAAGCTACTGGAGTGGATTGCGGAATCCAACGGCAGCGTGGCGCTAACCGAGCTGGCACAGCAGGCCGGTTTGCCAAACTCCACGACTCACCGTTTGTTGACCACCATGCAGCAGCAAGGATTTGTCCGTCAGGTGGGTGAATTAGGCCACTGGGCCGTGGGTGCGCATGCGTTTATCGTCGGCAGCAGCTTTTTACAAAGCCGTAATTTGCTGGCGATTGTCCACCCGATCCTGCGCAAGCTGATGGAAGACTCCGGTGAGACGGTAAACCTGGCCGTGCTGGATCAAAGCGACCATCAGGCCATTATTATCGACCAGGTGCAGTGTACCCAACTGATGCGCATGTCCGCGCCTATCGGCGGCAAACTGCCGATGCACGCCTCCGGTGCGGGTAAGGCGTTTTTATCCCAACTGAGTGAAGAACAGGTGACTGGCCTGCTGCACCGTAAAGGGCTGCACGCATACACCCACGCCACGCTGGTGTCGCCGGTGCATCTGAAAGAGGATTTAGCCCAAACGCGCAAGCGCGGCTACTCCTTTGATGATGAGGAGCATGCGCTGGGTCTGCGCTGCGTGGCGTCGTGCATTTATGATGAACACCGCGAGCCGTTTGCCGCTATTTCCATCTCCGGACCCATTTCGCGCATTACCGACGATCGAGTGACCGAGTTTGGCGCCATGGCGATCAAAGCGGCGAAAGAAGTCACGCTGGCATACGGCGGATTTCGTTAAGAAAGGGTTGCCGGGCGTCAAGCCGAAAATCTGATGCAAAACCGCTGTTTGCGCCGGTAGGCGTAAACATCTTCCACGTGTCCTTCACGGATCCGCGTTTGCAGACCTCTCCAGTAGTCGGCACTGAACAGGTCAGCATGCATCTCTTCAAATAGCGGCCCGATACGCGGGTCAGCGCATAGCCAGTGACGAAACTCTTCCGGGAAGACATCCCCCGGCGATACGCTATACCACGGTTCAGCGCTCATCTCATCTTCCGGGTAACGCGGCGGCGGGATATGGCGGAAATTCACCTCCGTCATGTAGCAAATTTCATCGTAGTCGTAGAACACCACGCGCCCGTGGCGAGTCACGCCGAAGTTCTTAAACAGCATATCGCCGGGGAAAATATTGGCAGCGGCCAGCTGACGAATGGCATTGCCGTACTCTTCAATTGCATCGCGCAGTTGCTGGCCTTCGACCTGCTCCAGCCAGATATTCAGCGGCACCATCCGTCGTTCGATATACAAATGGCGAATGACAATCTGCTCGCCGAGATCGGTAATTTTTTCCGGGGCTTCCTGTAGCAACAGCGCCATCAGCGACGGATCGATTTGCCGTTTATCCAGCACAAAGTTCTCGAACTCCTGAGTATCAGCCATCCGCCCGACACGATCGTGCTCCTTGACCAGTTGATAACAGGCGCGGACGTGGGCGGCCGACATCTCTTTTTGCGGCGCAAATTTGTCTTTGATGACTTTAAAGACGCGGTCGAAGCCTGGCAGGGTAAACACCAGCATCACCATGCCACGGATCCCCGGCGCTTCGATAAATTGCTCATCGCAATGGGCAAGATAGAGCAGATATTCGCGGTAACTTTCTGTCTTCGCGTGTTTCTGACAGCCAATCGCCATATACAATTCAGCGGTGGTTTTACCGGGCAGGATCTCGCGCAGCCACTCCACTAACGCGGCGGGCAGCGGGGCGTAAACCATAAAATACGAGCGGGCGAAGCCAAACACGATACTGGCCTCCGCCGTCGTGGTCAGGCAGGTATCGACAAACAGTTCGCCCTCGTCAGTACGGTGAATTGGCAGTAAAAACGGCAGCGTCCCGGAAGGGGTAATCAACTTCCCGACCAGCCAGGCGGCCTTGTTGCGATAAAACAGTTCGTTCGCCACCTGCAAATGACTGCGCTGCAACACATCCGCCCCCAGCGTTTCGGTCAGGTGTTCGATGATGTAGTGGATATCCCGATGTCTGTTCTGCCACGGCAGACGCAAGGGCAGATCGCTGAGGACGCGCGTAAGCAGCCACTCCCAGCCGGTATCGGGAAAAAAGTCTTTCGCCAACGGGCGTGGGATCGTGCGAAAACGGCGCTCTGGCTGAGAGCTGAAAATAAACAGTCGCTCGGGAGTCAGCGAGCGGTGGTCAAATAACCGGCAATAGACGGAGTTAAAGAAACTCTCCGCAATCTCGAAGCGTGGATAATCTGGCAATAGCCGGGTGTAATGCTCTTTCACGCGAAGTAAAAAATCCGCGTCGGTACTTTTGCCATCAGTAATGCAGCGCAGTTGCTCCACCACCAGACCCACATGATGATCGTAAAGGTGGATACGGCTTTTCATCGCCTGCTGAACCGCGTGCCAGTCGGCATGTTCAAAACGCTGCTGCGCGCCGGAGGTCACTTCCAGAAAACGCCCGTACTGGGCGTCGAAACCTTGCAAAATCGTCTGAGCAATCAGTAATTCCAGGCCACGCGTCATCAATTTCTCCCATCCGGCACAATGTCATGCCGGATGGCGCATTCGCTTATCCGGCCTACATCCCTTCGTAGGCCCGGTAAGCGCAGCGCCACCGGGCATTGATCAAAACTGCGATTCTTCAGTCGAGCCGGTCAGCGCGGTCACTGAAGAAGTGCCGCCCTGAATGATGGTGGTTACTTTGTCGAAGTAGCCTGTCCCTACTTCCTGCTGATGGGACACGAAGGTGTAACCGTCTTTAGCCGCCGCAAATTCCGGCTGCTGAACCTTCTCAACGTAGTGGCGCATGCCTTCACCCTGCGCATAGGAATGCGCGAGGTCGAACATGTTGAACCACATGCTATGGATACCCGCCAGCGTAATGAACTGGTATTTGTAACCCATATCGGACAGCTGTTGCTGGAAGCTGGCAATGGTTTTGTCATCCAGGTTTTTCTGCCAGTTAAACGATGGCGAACAGTTGTAGGCCAGCAGTTTGCCTGGGAATTTCGCATGAATAGCATCGGCAAAGCGCTTCGCCAGTTCGAGGTCCGGCGTGGAGGTTTCACACCACACCAGATCCGCATACGGTGCGTAGGCCAGGCCACGGCTGATCGCCTGCTCAATGCCCGCATGCGTACGGTAGAACCCTTCGCTGGTACGTTCGCCAGTGATGAACTCGCTATCGTATGGGTCGCAATCAGACGTAATCAGATCGGCTGCGTCAGCATCGGTACGCGCAATCACCAGCGTCGGAACGCCCATAACGTCTGCAGCCAGACGGGCTGCCACCAGTTTCTGGATAGCTTCCTGAGTCGGCACCAGGACTTTGCCACCCATGTGACCACATTTTTTCACCGATGCGAGCTGATCTTCGAAGTGAACGGCCGCTGCACCAGCCTCAATCATCGATTTCATCAGTTCAAACGCGTTCAGTACCCCGCCAAAACCCGCTTCCGCATCTGCAACGATCGGCAGGAAGTAATCCACATAGCGCGGATCGTTCGGCTCAATACCGGTTGACCATTGGATCTGATCGGCACGACGGAATGTGTTGTTGATCCTGTCCACCACCGCCGGAACGGAGTTCGCTGGATACAACGATTGATCCGGATACATGCTGGACGCCAGGTTGGCATCTGCCGCCACCTGCCAGCCTGAAAGGTAGACCGCTTCAATACCAGCTTTCGCTTGCTGCAGCGCCTGACCACCAGTCAGCGCACCGAGGCTGTTGATATAACCTTTCTTCGATTCGCCGTGTAGCAGACGCCACATTTTCGCCGCGCCAAGCTGCGCCAGCGTGCATTCCGGGTTGACCGAGCCACGTAATTTCACCACTTCCTCCGCGCTATAGGGGCGCGTGATGCCTTCCCAACGCGGTTGAGTCCATTCTTGCTGTAATTCTTCGATTTGTTGAGTACGGGTTTTCATGTGCAGATGCTCCATTAGGATAAATTGTGGGTAAATTAGGCCAACAGGCGGTAGCCCGGTAACGTCAGGAAGTCAATTAACTCGTCGGAAGTGGTGATTTGCTCCATCAGGCGCGCGGCATCGTCAAAACGCCCGCTGCTGTAGCGGTGTTCCCCCAGTTCGTCCTGAATCACCAACATCTCTTCGGCCAGCATCTGGCGGAACAACGGTTTGGTAACCGGTTTGCCGTTGCTGAGCGTTTTCTGGTGGTGGATCCACTGCCAGATGGAAGTACGAGAGATTTCGGCGGTGGCCGCATCTTCCATCAGACCGTAAATCGGTACGCAGCCGTTACCGGAGATCCACGCTTCGATGTACTGCACCGCGACACGAATGTTGGCACGCATGCCTTCTTCAGTACGCTCACCTTCACAGGGTGCCAGCAATTGTTCTGCGGTAATCGGCGCATCTTCTTCACGGGTCACGAACAGCTGATTTTTATTTTCACCGAGTACGTCGTTGAACACCGCCATTGCGGTATCTGCCAGTCCTGGATGGGCAATCCATGTGCCGTCATGACCGTTATTGGCTTCCAGCGCTTTGTCCGCTTTTACCTTGGTCAGAACCTGGTTGTTACGTTCCGCATCTTTGCTGGGAATGAACGCGGCCATGCCGCCCATCGCGAACGCGCCGCGTTTATGACAGGTTTTAATCAGCAGACGCGAATACGCACTGAGGAATGGCTTATCCATCGTCACCACCTGACGATCCGGCAACACGCGATCCGGGTGGTTCTTTAGGGTTTTGATATAGCTGAAAATGTAGTCCCAGCGACCGCAGTTCAGGCCCACAATGTGGTCACGCAGCGCGTGCAGAATTTCGTCCATCTGGAAAACGGCTGGCAGCGTTTCAATCAGCAGGGTCGCTTTAATTGTGCCGCGCGACAGATTAAAGCGATCCTCTGCATAGCTGAACACTTCGCTCCACCATGCCGCTTCTTGCCAGGCCTGCGTTTTGGGTAGATAGAAATAAGGGCCACTGCCTTTTGCTAGCAACGTTTTGTGGTTGTGGAAGAAATAGAGGGCGAAGTCGAACAGGCTGCCCGGGATCGATTCGCCACGCCAGGTGACGTGTTTTTCCGGCAGATGCAGACCGCGAACGCGGCACACTAACAGGGCCGGATTGGGTTTGAGTTGATAAATTTTACCGGCTTCGTTGGTGTAGCTAATGGTGCCATTGACTGCATCGCGCAAGTTGATCTGCCCGTCGATAACTTTGCTCCACTCAGGAGCCAGCGAATCTTCAAAATCAGCCATAAAGACTTTGACGTTCGCGTTCAGCGCGTTGATAACCATCTTGCGCTCAACCGGTCCGGTAATCTCTACACGGCGATCCAGTAAATCATCAGGAATACCGCGAACTTTCCAGTTACCTTCACGAATGGAAGCTGTTTCCGAAATAAAGTCAGGCAACTTACCGTCATCAATATCCTGCTGCTGCTGGATACGTGCAGCCAGAAGTTTATTCCGCTTTGGCGTAAATCTTGTCACCAGCTCGGTCAGAAACTCCACCGCTTCAGCGGTCAGAATCTGCTGTTCCTGTTCGCCACGCGGCCTGGTGAAGATCAGTTCATCGGTTGTCGTTGCCTGTTGATTCATTGCGTAGTTCCTCGTCATTGATCCAAACACATCCCCAATGCGAACGAAGGATCGTTGTGCGGTTTTCGTTCAGCACAACTAAGACTACTCATTTAAATTTCAAAATCAAAAACAATTTCCATTTTTAATTTAATTATCAATTAACCTATTGATAACAATATAAATAAAATTTAATTACACAGTGAGGTGCGTTTCGGAAATAAAAAAGGCACCCGAAGGTGCCTGATTCAACATGCTGAAACGCTTAAGGATCGTCTGTTACAGAAGATTAATCCAGCGTTGGATTCATGTGACGTAGATCATATGGCGTGATCTGGTAAACGTAATAGTTGAGCCAGTTGGTAAACAACAGATTGCCGTGGCTACGCCAGGTTGCCCGCGGTTTATTTTGCGGGTCATCTTTTGGGAAGTAGTTATAGGGCACTTCCGGCGTTAAGCCCGCTTCGACGTCACGAAAATATTCACTGCCGAGTGTATGGGCGTCATATTCAGGATGGCCCGTTACGAAGGCGATACGTTTATCTTTGCTGGCAAACAGGTAGGCATCTCCCTCTTCTGTTTCGGCAAAAATCTCGAGATCGGTGTAGTCCCTGATAAGGGCAGCAGGAAAATCGGCATAGCGCGAATGCGGGGCCAGGAACGCATCATCAAATCCACGCGTCAGCAGCGCATGAGGATGAAGAATATGGTGCTCATAGACGCCTGAGAGTTTATCCGTACGGGTTTGCTTGGGAATTCCGTACAAGATATTTAATGCAGCTTGCACCGCCCAACAGACAAAGAGCGTCGATGTAACATGATCTTTCGCCCATTCAAGCACTTGTTTAATCTGCGGCCAGTAAGCCACGTCATTAAATTCAACCAGACCCAACGGCGCGCCGGTCACGATTAGCCCATCAAAGTTCTGATCGCAGATATCCTCGAAATTACAGTAAAAGTTATTCAGATGCTCCGTAGGGGTGTTGCGTGACTCGCGGGCATCAATGCGCAATAGCTGAACATCTACCTGCAGCGGTGAGTTAGAGAGTAAACGCAGGAACTGGTTTTCCGTTTCAATCTTCTTGGGCATCAGGTTGAGGATGAGCACCTTCAGTGGACGAATTTCCTGACCAGAAGCGCGAGATGACGTCATCACAAAGACGTTTTCCTCACGCAAGAAATTGACGGCGGGTAGCTCGTCCTGCACGCGAATTGGCATAACCTGATAACCTCACTACATACGTTTAAACGTTTAGACATCCAGATAGCTGAAGATACCCAGGAATCATGCGAATGTCGAGCCTGCATCCTCAAGTTGAGAAAGTTTCACGGCTCCTTGCTGTAGATTAGTGCAGTAAAGAAAAAAGGAGAATGCTATTCGTCGTTCGCGCAACAGGCAATGTGCTGCCGGGAGAGCCTGGTGTGCTGCGCTTCTCAGGCCTGAACACCGGTTACAACATGATGGGCTGGATAAAATGGTACGCTGCATCCGGCAGTTTTCACTCCCTGCAGACGCAAAAAAGCCCGTCCGGCAGGATGGGCTTCTTCACTTATTTGATGCCTGGCAGTTTATGGCGGGCGTCCTGCCCGCCACCCTCCGGGCCGTTGCTGCGCAACGTTCAAATCCGCTCCCGGCGGATTTGTCCTCCTCAGGAGAGCACTCACCGACAGACCACAGATAAAACAAAAGGCCCGGTCTTTCGACCGGGCCTTTCGCTTTTATTTGATGCCTGGCAGTTCCCTACTCTCGCATGGGGAGACCCCACACTACCATCGGCGCTACGGCGTTTCACTTCTGAGTTCGG